>Ga0180220_1000050_pt1 | contig 252907 bp, 232 predicted proteins | sample eDN5th37CBELigBY_FD_151335 | JGI IMG/M metagenome (GOLD analysis project Ga0180220, IMG submission 151335) | Enriched backyard soil microbial communities from Emeryville, California, USA - eDNA 5th pass 37_C BE-Lig BY (version 2) (version 2) | ecosystem: Environmental > Terrestrial > Soil >... | reverse complement strand
TCGCTCGACTTGCATGTGTTAGGCACGCCGCCAGCGTTCGTCCTGAGCCAGGATCAAACTCTCCAAAAGAAAAGTCCGATACAGCTCTCTTCAACGAAACGCTCACGTCTGTGAACGTCCGGAATCAATCTACTTTGGTATCCCTCGTACAGCTCCGGAGCGAAGTAGTGCGCTCCGACTCGAGGGCCGCCCAAGTCTTCCGAAAACCCGAGTTGTCAAAGATCGTTGCCACCGTTGGTGGCCAGCTTTGAAACTTACTAGATGGGGCCTTGAACGTCAAGTGGTGGGTTCGAATCCGTCACGGCGGCAGCGGGACCCTGCCTCCGGCCCCGTACCGTCCGTGAGCGAACGTGGTGCACGCTACGTTCGCTCACGCGAGCCCGCGCTGTTTGTATGGAAAGAACCCGAGGAGGCGACGTCGCGGTCCCCGATGGAACCCTTCGAAGAAAAAGCGTCGCGAAGTGCGACGCTCGCCTCACTGCCCCATGCGCCCGGAAGGAATCGAACCTTCAACCTTGGGATTAAGAGTCCCCTGCTCTGCCAGTTGAGCTACGGGCGCGACAAACACAAACCTTCAAACATCCGGGCCGACGCCGTTCGCGATGCGCGGCGATCGGAGGGTGAGCGAGGGGACTTGAACCCCCGACCTCCAGGGCCACAACCTGGCGCTCTAACCACCTGAGCTACGCCCACCGTAAACAGCGCGCCCGATAGGATTCGAACCTATGACCCGCGGCTTAGAAGGCCGCTGCTCTATCCAGCTGAGCTACGGGCGCCCGGCACTGCCTGCGAATCCGCCGAACCAGCCGAGCACAGAATTTTAGCGGCAATCCGGTTGTCCCGCAACCCGTCCCACGTGACGAAGTGGGGAGGGAAAATGCGGCAGATTCGTCCTGCGTGAGTTGTGAAGACGCTTGCCTCGCGCGCGGGTCGGGTCGCATCCATGGTGCGGGCGCGCCCGCGCCTGCTGCCGCGGTTCTCCCCCTTCCCGGCCGTGGAGGTAGCATGCGAGTCACACGAGTCGCCGTCTGCGTTCTGGTCATGCTGTGCTGGTCGTCTGCATCCGCTGACGCGCAGACGATGCGCGATGCACTGAACCGGTTGTTCGTGTTCAGCAGCGGCAGCGATCCGCTCTTCCTGGGCGGATCGGCGGGGATCCCGGCCACGCAGGTGCACGGCGACCATTTCATTCCGTCGGAATCCGAGGCGAACGGCGCCGTACTCGAGTTCTTCAACGCTGCGATCGCCTCGAACATCGCGCACTTCCCGCTGGGCTCGACCGTGAGCAGTCAGACGTTCGTATTCCAGGGAGGTGTGCCGACGCCGACGTCAGGCAGCTTCGGCCCCATCTTCTCCGAGCGCGCGCCGACGCTCGGGCGTGGCCGTTTCAATGCGGGGCTGAGCTATTCGCGGCTGTCCTTCTCCACGATGCGAGGCATCCCGCTCAACGACCTGACGCTCCGGTTCGTGCACGAGAACAGCGACTTCCCCGGCTGTGACTCGATCTTCGGGGGCGACTGCACGGAGTACGGCACACCGCAGTTCGAGCATGACGTGATCGAGCTGCAGCTCGACATGGGGATCCAGGCCGACGTGTTCGTGCTGCATGCTGCGGCCGGCGTGACGGACTGGCTCGACGTGAGCCTTGCCGTTCCGGTGGTGAAGGTGCACCTGCGCGGCAGATCGCGGGCGGAGCTGATTCCGAGTGAGGCGGAGGTGTTCCACTTCTTCGGCGGAACGCAGGAAGCACCGGTGCTCCACGCCGAGACGAGTGTCCAGGACGATGCCTCCGGCGTCGGCGATATCGCCGCGCGCCTGAAAGCGCGCTTCCTGCGCACTGACGTGCTCGACATGGCCTTGCTGGGAGAGGTCCGGATTCCCACCGGCCGCGAGGAGGACTTCCTGGGCACGGGCGAGTTCGGCGGTCGCGGACTGCTCATCATGTCGGGGACATTCGGTGACTTTTCGCCCCACCTGAATGCAGGCTTTCTGCACCGCGGCGGTGAGTCGGGCGGCAACATCGAGCTCGCCCTCGGATTCGATCACCGGCTTGCGCCGTGGGCCACACTCGCCGTCGACCTGCTGTCGACGTTCCAGATCGACGAGGAGCGGATCGCGTTCCCCGAGCCGCTCGAGATCCACGAGCCGTATCACAGGATCATCGAGCGCACGAACATTCCGAACACGCGCGACGACGTGATCGACGGCGCGATTGGGGTCAAGTTCAGGACGGGCTCGGGGATCGTACTCGTCGCGAACGCGCTCGTCGCGCTCAACAACGGGGGGCTGCGCTCGCGTGTGGTACCGACGTTCGGGCTGGAGTACGGGCGATAGCCGCTCGCGTACCGTCAGCGGCTGCCTGTGACGACCCAGGCTCCGTCGCGACGGGTGAAGATCAGCGTCTGCGGGAAGGTCGCGCTGTCGCTGGCACGCTCGGATTCGTTGAAGTAGTTGTACGTCGTCTGCAGGACCGCCGTTGCGCGCTCGCCTTCGACGTCGATGGACCGGACATCGAAGGTCACGCGGATGTCGCGCGTACCGGCGAACAGCGCGCGGAAGTTCGCCTGCTGCGTCGCATCCAGGCTCGGCCAGAGCTCCAGCAACGAGGCGATGTTCTCACCCTCGATTGCGCGTGCGATCCGCTGCAGCGCGGCCTCGACGGCGGGCCTCTCATCCCTTGCAGCCGGCTCGCGCGCGACGGCGGGTTCCCCGGCAGCCGCAGGCGCCGGTGTGCGGTACGCCAGCAGCGCGCGCTCGTACGCCTGGAGTGCCTCCACGAAGCGACCCTCCGCGGCCGCCTGTCTCGCACGGGTTTCCCAGCCGGCTCCTTCGGTGCGTGCATCTCCGCGCGCCGCGTCGCGCGCGGGCGCGACGATCTCGCGAACGGAATCGACGCGCGCGATCCAGCGGGCCGCAAGGCGGGCATCCTCGTAACCGTCGCGCGCCTGCTCGAGCAGTTGCTCCGCCTCCGACACCCTGCCCTGTTGCACAGCCGTGGCGGCACGGGTGCGCACTGCGTCCGCAGCGGCGAGCGCGCCCGCTGTTGCACCGGCCTCGAGCGCGGCTGCGCGCGAGCGATTGACCTGGCGCAGCAGCGCCTCATAGCCGCTCCGGTCGGGCACGTCCCGCGTTTGCGATGCAGACGCCGAAGCTGCCGGTGTGCGCTGTGGCGGCTCCGTCGCCACTCGTGAACGCTGGCTCCCTGCGTCCGCGCTGGTGCTCGCCGCATCGTCGCCTTCCGCGCGCAGCCGGGTCGCCGGCCCCGCCTCGCCGCTGTAGACGAGATTGAAGCCGTACAGAAGCGGATTCCCCGGATCCACACGTCGCACAGCCGCGAGCAGGTGTCGCACCGCCTCGGTCTCGCCCCGACGGTGCGCGTCCTCCATCAGGTGGAGGTACAGGGGCAGGAACGTCGAGTCGAGCGCGAGGCCATGCTGCAGGGCGATGCGGAAGGAGTCCGCGCGGATTGCCGCAGCGCGGAAGGAATCGGCGGGCGTCGCCCTGTACCGGTGATAGTAGGCGTCGCCGAGCAGGAACCAACCCTCGACGTCGTTCGGGTACTTCGTCGTCAGCTCATGCAGCACGGCAATCGCCTGCGGCCTGCCGGCAGCCGCCTGCGCATGCGCGCGGATGAGCAGCGCCTGTCGCTCGGGAAGTCCTTCCACGTTGCGTGCTGCTCGCGCTGCGTGGTCGTCGACCCTGGGCTCGTGGGGCGGCTCGGCCCACGCCGACGTCAGGGAGAGGCGGTAGTGTGCAAACGCGAAGTCGCGGTCCGCACTGACGGCCTCCGCGAATGCGTGACGCGCGACGTCGAAACGGGACGCGCGGAAGAGGCGCTCTCCCTCGAGGAAGGCGCGCAGCGCGGTGAGCTCACGGGTCGCGAGCGAGCCGATGCCCAGCTGTCGTCCTGCCCCCTCTTCACCGAACATCGCTGCAAGCCGCATGGCAAGCCGCTCGGTCAGGAGCGCAATGCTGTCTGCAACCGCGCGCTCCTCCACTGAACCGATTGCGTCCCCGCTGCGGGCGTCGTACAGCGACGTGCGGACGAGGAGGCTGTCGGCGTCCCCGTGAACACTGCCGACAAGCACGTAGCGGGCATTGAGCGAGCGCCCCAGCTCGATTGCCGACTGCGGCGTGTTGAGGCCGGTCCGGTCGCCGGCCCGACTCATCACGGCGAGGGGGTCGATCACGCGCAGGTCGCTGCGCTTGCCGAGGGTCAGCGCGAGCAGGTCGGGCACGCCTTCACGCCACGACTCGAGTCCGGCCGACGTCTCGAACGGCAGAATCGCGACGGCGCGACCCGGCTCCGCCACGGCGCGCCGCGGGGCAAGGAACCAGCCGGCCTCGCTCAGCGTGACATAGGCGAGAGCCGCGGCGAACAGGAGGCCGAACGCCATGACGCCACCGACGATCGCGCGCGGCCACGTGAGCTCCGGGATGCGCTGCTGCCGCAGCTCGTCGACTGCCTCGGACAGGTCGAGCGCCCACGCCGGCTTCTGCTGGACGCTTCGCTCCCAGGTCGGCCGCGCCTGCACCCACCCTGTCACGAGGATCACGAGCAGCCCGACGACCAGGAGCGCGATCGCGAGCGGCTCGACCCATGCCGGCAGCTGCAGCTGCGCGGTCAGCGCGTGCACCAGCTGCCACGTGATCAGCGATGCGACGACGTATGCGACCAGGACCTTGCCGAGGCGCGCAAGTCGCGTCAGTGCCGCCCGCCAGACGGGCAGCGGCTGCGAGCCGAGCTCCGGGCTGCTTGCGGGGTCGTGCACACTGAAGACCCACACCTTGCCCGTGATGCCCTCGAGTTGACGCTCCCCGAGCGAGTCGAACGCAAACTCACCCCGCGGTCGCAGGTGCCGCCACACGTCCTGGCTGCACACGATCTGACACGGACGCGCCATCTCCTGCAGTCGGGCAGCCGTGTTGACGCCGTCGCCGAACAGGTTGCCGTCCTCCGACTGAACCACGTCGCCAACATGCACTCCGATTCGCAGACACGAATCGATGCCGGCCTCCGCGGCCGCGGCGGAGAACTCGCGCTGGATGCGCATCGCCGCCTTCATTGCGGCGTCCGTGCTGTTGAACTCGGCCAGGGCCGCGTCGCCGATGAAATTCACGACGCGTCCGCCATGCGCCGCCGTCGCGGAGCGCGCAGCCTGCTGGAGGATCGCGACCAGGCGCACTGCCGACTGCTCGTCGGAAGCGGAGAGGCGAGTAAAACCGACGATGTCCGCGAACCAGACTGCGGCGAGGCGGCGTGGGTTCAGAGTCATAGGTGTGGCAGGTCAGGACGCGCCGGGCGGAAGACATTGCCCCACCGAACGTTAGAACCGCCCTCGTGTGGCATCAAGACGGAAGTTGCAGAAGACGGGCGAATCGTCGACGATTCGACGCGAAGGGTGTCAAAACACGGACGAGACGTCGAATCCGGCGGGATCGCGAGACAGGAACGGGTGGGACGGAATCGGGGCGGTCGGATTCGAACCGACGACCTCCTGCTCCCAAAGCAGGCGCGCTAACCGGGCTGCGCTACGCCCCGAACACGTTGCGGCGGACTGGATGCCGGCGCAGGAGTATAACGCCCCCCGGCCGGATCGTCATGGGCCGATACCCCGCGGTCGTCACCCGTATGCCGCGAGCGCGCGGAATGCCCGTCCGCGATGGCTGACCGAGTGCTTCACGTCGGCGGGCAGCTCACCGAAGCTCCTCCCGAAATCCGGTATCAGGAAGAGCGGGTCGTAGCCGAAGCCGCCGGAGCCGGCCGGCTCGCGCAGGATCCTGCCCCGGCAGGTGCCGATGCCGATCACGGAACCGCCGCCGGAGCCGACGAGCGCCGCGGCGCAGACGTAGTGCGCCCCACGTCGCTCGTCAGGCACGTCACGGAGCCTGTCGAGCAGCAGCGCATTGTTCGCATCGTCGAGGGCCTGACCGGACAGGTCGCTGCGCCCTGAGAAGCGCTTCGAGCGGACGCCGGGCTCACCGGCGAGTGCGTGAACGACGATGCCGGAGTCGTCGGCAATCGTCGGCATCCCCGTCAGCCGGAAGAAGTAACGCGCCTTGGCGAGAGCATTCTCGCGGAACGTGTCGAACGCCTCGACATCCTCCTCTTCCGGCGTCGGTGCGATGCCCGCAGTGACGAGGTCGATGAGCTCGTGTACCTCCCCATGAATACGGAGCGACCCGCCGAGTATGGTCCGGACCTCCTCGAGCTTGTGACGGCTCCGCGTGGCGACGAGCGCGCGACACTCCATCATTCGCCGATCGCGCTTCGCTGGGCGGCGAGAAGCTGCTGGATGCCCTTCATCCCGAGATCGAGCAGCCTGTCCAGCTCCTCCCGGGTGAAGCTCGCGTTTTCCCCGGTGCCCTGGACCTCGACCAGCCTGCCGGACTCCAGTGCGACGATGTTCATGTCGACATCCGCGGCGACATCCTCCTCGTACTCGAGGTCGAGTCGCGGCTCGCCACCGATGACGCCGACGCTCGTGGCAGCGACCAGAGAGTGCATCGGGTGGGTGCTGATGCGACCCTCCCGCTGCAGCCAGGTGAGCGCGTCCCGCAGTGCGACCGCTCCGCCGGTGATCGCCGCCGTGCGCGTCCCGCCGTCTGCGACGAGCACGTCGCAGTCGATGGTGATCATGCGCTCTCCGAGCGCGGCGAGGTCGGTGGTTGCGCGCAGCGCACGGCCGATGAGACGCTGGATCTCCTGTGTGCGTCCACCGACCTTGCCGCGCTCACGCGATGTGCGGGTGTGTGTGCTGCGCGGCAGCATTGCATACTCGGCCGTGATCCAGCCGAGCCCTTTGCCGCGCCGCCACTCGGGCACAACCTCGGAAACGCTCGCCGTGCACAGGACGCGCGTCCGTCCGGTCGATATCAGGCACGAGCCTTCCGCGTACGGTGCAACACCTCGCTCCAGCGTGATCTGGCGAAGTTCGTCGGGTGCGCGATCCCGGCGCGCTGTCATCGTTGATTCCTCGTGGTTCCGGGTGCGTCATTCATACGGACCGTGGAGTGCCAATAGTCGCGCAGGCGGAACGGCCGGCACAACCCGCCCCCCTCATCCTCCGCGCTGTCCGCGCATACGCTCGATGGTGGCTGTGGTCGAACGGCCTGCTACGAGCGGGATGATGACGACACGTCCACCCGCCGATTCGACCTCCTCGCGGCCGACGACGGTCTCGGGGGTGTAGTCGCCGCCCTTCACGAGCACGTCCGGGAGGAGCGCGCTGATCAGCGCGAGCGGCGTGTCCTCCTCGAACCACGTGACCGCGTCGACGCACTCGAGCGCCGCGAGGACGTGCATCCGATCCTCGAGCGGGTTGAGTGGCCGCTCATCACCCTTCAGGCGCTTCACCGATGCATCCGTGTTAACGCCGACGACCAGTGCGTCGCCGAGTCTGCGGGCGGCGTCGAGGTACTCGACGTGACCGCGGTGGAGCAGATCGAAGACGCCATTGGTGAAGACGAGCGTGCCGCTGCGCGGCCGGCCATGGCGCCCGAGCACCGCGGCGCGATCGAGGATCTTCGTATCTGGAGCGCGTGGGGTCATGGTGCGGTCGGTCGCGGCACGCCGTCCTCGCCTGCTGCGCGCACTTCCTCGAGAATCCGCGAAGCGCCGCGCTCGATCATCTCTTCGGCGAGCGCTTCACCGAGCTCGGCGGCGCGCTCGACGGGACCGTTCATCTCGCCGCGGACCGCCGTGCTGCCGGTCAGAGCCGAAACGAACGCGCGCAGCTGCAGCTCGTCCCGCTCGACGGTCGCCAGCGCGCCGATGGGTATCTGGCAGCCGCCCTCGAGGGTGCGAAGCAGTGTGCGTTCCGCCGTCGTAGCGGCCCGGGCCGCCGGGTCGTCGAGGGCACGCAGCACCTCAATCATCCCCGCATCGTCCGCTCGGCAAACGATGCCGAGGGCGCCCTGCCCGGGCGCGGGCAGCCAGCCCGGCGGCTCGAGCACTTCCGCGACTTCCTCCTCCCAGCCCAGGCGTCGCAGGCCGGCGAGTGCAAGGACGATGGCGTCGTACCTCCCCTCGCGAACACGGGCAAGGCGCGAGTCCAGGTTGCCGCGGAGATCATCGACGTCGAGGTCCGGTCGCCGGTCGAGCAGCAGCGCCCTTCGACGCAGCGAGCTGGTGCCGATACACGCTCCAGCAGGAAGCGCCTCGAGGGTGCGCGGTCGCCCCGGCGCAACGACAAGCGCATCGCGCGGGTCCTCGCGCGCGGGTACCGCGGCCAGGACGAGCCCCTCGGGCGGCTGGGTCGGCACGTCCTTGAGCGAGTGCACCGCGAAGTCAGCGCGACCGTTCAGCACCGCGCGGTCGACTTCCTTCGTGAACAGCCCGGTACCGCCGATGTGTGCCAGGGGTACGTCGGTGATCCGGTCGCCGGTCGTCGTTACGACGTCGATCTCGATCCGGAGATCCGGCTGTGCCTCGCGCAGCAGCGCCTGTACGTGGCGAGCCTGCCAGAGTGCGAGCGCACTGCCGCGCGAGGCGAGTCGCTTCATGTGCTGCCGCCGTGCACAGCGTGCCGCGCCTCGTCCGGAACGCCGGGAACGCCTGCGACCACGCCCCGCGCGAATGCCGGCTTGAGGAGCGGCGGCGCCAGGAAGGTCGTGAAGATCACCATGATCAGGATCGCCCCGTAGACCGCGGGTGTCAGGATCCCGCTCTGCATGCCAATGTGCGCGAAGATCAGGCCGACCTCGCCGCGCGGGATCATGCCGACTCCGATCGCGATGTGGCTGAGCTTGTCCCTGCCCCAGCCGACCGAGAACCCGCTCACGACCTTGCCGATGATTGCGATCACGAGCAGCGTGCCACCGACGAGCAGCACGCCGAGATCGAACTGCTCGGACCCGGGCAGCAGCAGGCGCACATCCACGCCTGCACCGACGGACACGAAGAAGATCGGCGTGAAGATGTCAGCGACGGGCTTCACGCGCTCCGTGATCACGTCGAACTGGTTCGTGGAGCTGAGCACGATGCCGGCCGCGAATGCGCCGATGATCATGGCCGAACCCGCCAGCCCCGCGAGTGCAGCAAAGATGAGCGCAAACGCGAATGCGCTGACGAGCAGCACACCACGCACCTGCATGGAATCGATCAGACGGAACAGCCGCGGCGCAATCAGGTTGCCCACGATGACCGCCACGACGAGGAAGCCGGCGGCGATCACGAAGGTCGAGACGATGTTGAACAGCGAAAGCGCAGCTCCCGCGGCGAGGCCCGTCACGATCGCGAGGATCACGAGGCCAAGGACGTCGTCAACGACCGCGGCGCCGATGATCACGCGCGCCTCGCGCGTGTGCATCCGGCCGAGGTCCGTCAGTACGCGCGCCGTGATGCCCACGGACGTCGCAGTGAGGGTCGCGCCCACGAAGATGGCGATCATGGTCGGACTCACGCCGGCGGCCTCGGCGGCGGCGCCGATCTGCGGGTCCGCGATGTACCAGTAGAGGAAGCCGAGCAGGAACGGCACGACCACCCCCACGCACGCGACCGTAAACGCTGCACCACCGACGCGCGACATCTCCTTGAGGTCGGTCTCGAGGCCGATCTCGAAGAGGAGCACGGCGACACCGACCTCCGCCAGCAGCGTGATGATCTCGACCATGCTGCCGTCGGCGGGGATGATGCCGAGCACCGACGAACCGAGCACAACGCCGGCGACGAGCTCACCGAGCACGGCCGGCTGACCGATTCGCTCGGCCAGCTCGCCGAAGAGTTTTGCGGCGATGAGGATCGCCGCGAACACGAGAAAGAAGTGTGGTGCGCTCGGCCCGCCCTCGGCGGGAGCGGAACCGAGCAGCGCCAGGGCCAGGAGCGGCAATGCCAACCGCAGCGCGGCACGTCCGCGGGTGCGGGTGGCTACCATTGCTGCTGCGCTCCGTCGATGATCCGCTGCGCCAGCTGTTCGATCGCGATTTCCCGGCCCTGCTGCTCACTGCCCGTCTCGGGGCGATACTCGCCCTGCGCCGTGAGACTGCTCGCGTCCCACAGGATGAGGTTGCGTTTCACGTCGATGATCTCCACTGCCACCGCAATCTCGACGACGTGGACGAGCGGGCGGCTTGGATCGTTGATGGGATTACTCTGCGCACGGTCGTCGTAACGCAGGATCCGCCCGCGGATGATCGCATCCGCGGACTGCTCGCTGGCCGGCCTCAATCCAAGCTGGCGCGGCAACGTTTCCTGTAGATGGTTGTAAACCTGCAGCTCCAGGTCGAACTGCGCGGTTGTGTTCTCGAAGGGCTCGATGTAGACGGTGCGGACGTCGTCCGGGAAGCCGCCGCCGCCCGAGAAGCTGTAGCAGGCGGTCGACGTGAGCAGCAGCGCGGCTGCCAGCACGCGCTCAGCGCGGGACGCGAAAGACATCATCGGAGAAGGCCTCCGTCGGTTCTGCGGTGCGGATGTTCAGCTCGAGCTCACGGAACGCGATCCAGTCGCGGTAGCGTGCGCGCTGCGGCAGGCCGGGGCTGATGGTGCCGTCCAGCTCGACCGTGCGTCGGCCATCCGATCCGTTCTGCCACTCGGCGGAGCGAAGCATGTCGCCGACCAGGCGGAAGCGCCAGCGCTCGTCCCCGAGCCGGTACTCCAGCTGGGTCTCCTGCCCTTCCGCGCCTTCCCCCGTTGTGCTCGTACCCGTGAGCTGCGCACCGTCGGGCGGGTACAGCACGCCCAGCGCCGCCCACAACAGCGCCGGCGGCGGCAGGGCGTCACGCTCGGCTCCCTGCGGCAGGTCGATCCTGCCATGATCGATCGTGGCAATGAGGTACGTCTCGCCGCGCGGCCCGAACAGATCGAGCCGCCCGCGATATGGTGGTTGCACCCGCGCTGCGCCAGCGCCGTTGTAGCGCGCCTCGCGCTCGCGCAGTGACCAGTCGAACGTGATGTGCAGCGGCTCGCCGACGGTCGTCGCCTCCACGAGCCGTTGCGCGATCAGCGGCGCGGGGCCGCCCGCGGCAAAGCTGCCGGACGACGCGCACGCCGCGCACAACAGCCCGATCAGCGCGACGCGTCCGCGGGCGTGAAAGCGCCCCAGCAGAAACGACAGCGCAGGGCCGGACCGGTCGGGGCGGCTTGCTTCCATCAGGGCATTACCTCGATTGCCAGGATTGCATCATCCTGCGCGATTGCGTCCGCGATGTCCATCCCCTCCGCCACCCGACCGAACACGGTGTAGCCCCCGTCGAGGTGGGGCTGCGGCGAATGGGTGATGAAGAACTGGCTGCCGCCGGTGTCCGGACCGGCGAGGGCCATGCCGAGCGTACCCCGGCCATAGCGCAGACGGTTCATCTCATCGCGGATCGCGTAGGCGGGACCGCCATTGCCGTCACCCCGCAGGTCCCCGTCCTGGAGGACGAAGTTCGGGACCACCCGGTGCCATCGCAGGGGTGCGCTTTCGTAGTAGCCGGATCTGATCAGCTCGAGGAAGTTCGCGACCGTGAGCGGCGCTTCCACGGGCGCCAGCTCGAGCACGATGGTGCCCCGCTCCGTGACGATTCCGACTCGCGGCCGGGCGCCGGCAAGCCCGGGCACGACGAGTGACCGCACCACGCGCTGATAGTCGTCCGCGTTCTTCCCGGTTTCGACCGGGACGACATCGCCCCATCCGGCTCCGATGTGCGTGGCGACTGCGCGACGCACGATTGCGTTCGGTGAGCGGGCGAACCGCACGAAGAAGGAGCGTTCGACGGGGATGCCCGTCTCGCGAAGCTCTCCCAGCGCCTCCACCACGGCGACCGCCGCATCGTTGAGCGAGTCGCGCGCGCTGATCTCGTAGGCCTGGAGCAGCAGCGGCAGATCCGTCGGGCGGGGCGAGCGAGCGATGCCCCGCGCCGCGGCTGCCCGCACCATCACGTCCGGCGCGCCGAGCGCCTCCACGAACCACCGGTACGCGGAGCCCGAGCTGCCCTCCGCCTCCGCCGCGGATGTCAGTGCCTCGGCTGCTACACGCGCATCCGAATCGCGCACGAGCTGCTCGAGCAGCGCGGAGGAGGCTGACCACGCAGCGCCGGCCAGAGCGCGCGCCGCGTAGAAGCGGACGAGCCACTGGTCGCTGCGCTGCCACGCTCCGACAATCGACGTCGCGGCAGCTGAATCGACCCGGACGAGCGCGGCAAGGGCGGCAGCCCTCAGGCTGAGCGGCCGATCCGCTGCTTCGATGACCGTGCGGAGCGCTCCCTGCGCCGCCGGAGAGCCGAGATCTCCCAGTGCACTCGCGGCGGCGGTCGCAACGTTGGTATCCGTGTCGTTCAACAGGCTCGCGATCGGCTGCACATCCGCGCCATCCTTGTAGCCCGCGAGCGTCCGCGCTGCCTGGATGCGGACGTGCGGGTGCGGATCCCCGAGTCCATCTCGCAAAGCCTGCTGCGCAGCGACGCGCGCATTCGCGGAATCCGCATCCGCTGCATTGAGGGCCCGAGCGGCGTTGACGCGCACGCGCTCATCCGCGTCGCCCATCATCGCGATCACCGTCTGCACCGCGGATGGCGAGCTCATGCGCATCAGCGCATACGCCGCGCGCCAGCGAGTCTCGGGATCCGGACTTGCGAGATGCGCCGCGACCACACGCACCGCCTCGCTCGTGCGCGGCACTCGCCAGATCGCGAGTAAGGCTTCCTGCACTACCGCTGCGGGTGCGGCTTCGGTCAGGGCCGGCCACAGATGCGCGGCCACGGTCGGGGCGGCGATCATGCCCAGCGCATGGGCCGCCTCCGCTGCCACCTCCGCCCGTGACCACCCGGCCGGCGCGACGGCGTCCGCCAGAGCCTGAATCGTCGCCGCGCTGGAGTCGCTCAGCTCACCGAGCGCAAATGCCGCAGCCGCAGCAACTTGCGTAGCGCTATCGGAGAGGGCGTCGCGGAGTACGGGCGCGGCGGCAAGATCTCCAATCCGGCCACCGGCCAGGGCCGCCTGCTCGCGGACCGCAGGGTTCGGGTCGCCGAGAGCCGTCGTGAGGAGCGTCAGATCGAGGACGCGACGATCCTGCATTTCCAGCAGCGCAGCGACGCGCGCAACTGCCTTCTCGTCGAGCGTCACGGGTGGCGGCGCCGGCGGCATCGCAACACGTGCGGGTGCGCACGCGGCCACCAGTATGAGGAGCAGCTCAGGACGCAGGCGCATGCGCAACGTCCGCGAAGCGGGCAATGATGGAGTCGGGCAGCCTGCGTGCAACGCCACTCGCGTCCATCGCGACCAGGCGAGTGTACCCGCTCGCCAGGAGCTCATCACTGTCGGCGCGGAAGACTTCGTATGCGAAGGTGACTGCACGCGACTGGACGCGCTCGACGCGGGTCAGCACGCGGACCTCGTCGCCGTAGCGCGCCGGGGCTCCGTAGCGGATGTGCAGCTCTGCGACCGGGAGGAAGATTCCCTCCCGCTCGACATCCGCGTAGTCGACACCGATCTCACGCATGTAATCCGTGCGTCCCTGCTCGAACCAGATGATGTAGTTGGAGTGGTGCACCACACCCATCTGGTCGCTCTCGACGTAGCGGACACGAAAACGGGACTCGCCCTGTCTCATTCGCCGTACGGTACCCAGATGTTCTTGACCTGCGTGGCCTGTCGCAGGAGGTCGCGACCGCCTCCCTGCTCCGCGTCATACCAGTTGCGCTCGATGCCATGCGCGCACCACGTGCGCTTCATGTTGCCCGCGGACAGGCGCTCGACATCAGCGGCCCCGCCATCTGCCGGGAAGTACCAGATACCGTCCACGTCATCGTGTGCAGCGAGGACAGGCGCGAGTTCCGCGCGCAGGCCGGTCACGATGTTCACGGCACCGCCGGGCAGGTCGGAGGTGTCGAATACCTGGTACATATCGGTTGCAGCCAGCGGAGCGCGCTCGGACGGCACGATAACCACACGGTTGCCCATCGCCAGGGCCGGCGCGACGGCGCTCACGAAGCCGAGCAGCGGTGCCTGGTCCGTGCAGACGATCCCGAGCACACCGATCGGCTCGGGCATCGCGAGCGTCACGTTGCGGAACGGGGTCGGATGCACCTGGCCATCGTACTTGTCGGCGTACGCGGCGGCCCGGAACAGCCGCTCGATCGACAGCTCGACCTCCGCGGCGGCATCGCGCGGTGCGAGCAGCCCGCTGCGCAGCCGGTCCGCGAACTCCTCCGCACGTGCGGCGAGGTTCTCGGCGATGTAGTAGAGAACCTGAGCGCGGTTGTGCGCGGTCGCGCTCGACCATCCACGCGCTGCATGCGCGGCCTCGACCGCGTTGCGGATGTCCTTGCGGTTGCCATGCGCGACCTGGCCGACCACGGTCCCGTCGGCACCCTCCACGTCGAGGCTGTACCCCTGATCCGGACGCACCTGTGATCCGCCGATGTACAGTTTGGCCGTACGATCGATCGGCGGCGGCGCACCGTCCTCGCCCGGCGCCAGCCGTCGTTGAGCTTCATGTCCGTCGACGGTCGGCGACGACGTATCGGCGTTGTTCCCGTACGTCACCTTCTCCCAGGCGGGACGCAGATACTCGTACATGCCCTCGCGCCCCCCCTCGCGGCCGAACCCGCTTTCGCGGTACCCGCCGAAACCGGACGCGGCGTCGAACTGGTTCGTGCAGTTGACCCAGACCGTGCCCGCCTTGATGCGTGGCGCGATGTCGAGCGCGAGGTTGACGCTTTCCGTCCATACGGACGCGGCAAGCCCGTAGCGCGTGTTGTTTGCGAGCTCGACCGCCTCCGCCGGTGTACGGAACGTCATCAGCACGACGACCGGCCCGAAGATCTCGACCTGGGCGATCGTCGCGGCTGGAGCGACGTCCGTGAAGAGCGTGGGCGGGTAGAACAGTCCGTCCTGCGGGCACCGCCACGAGGGCTGCCACATCGTCGCGCCCTCGGCTACGCCCTGCTGTACGAGAGACTCGATCCGCTCCAGCTGCACCGGCGCCACGATCGCACCGATGTCCACTCCCTTGTCGAGCGGATCACCGACGCGCAGGGCCTCCATGCGGGCACGCAGCTTCGCGACGAGTCGCTCTGCGATCCCCTCCTGCGCAAGGATGCGCGAGCCCGCGCAGCAGACCTGTCCCTGGTTGAACCAGATGGCATCGACGACGCCCTCGACAACGCTGTCGAGGTCGGCGTCCTCGAACACGATGAAGGGCGACTTTCCGCCCAGCTCGAGCGATAGCTTCTTGCCCGTGCCGGCCGTGGCCGTGCGGATGATGCGGCCGACCTCCGTCGATCCGGTGAACGCGATCTTGTCGACGTCGGGATGCGCCACGAGGGCAGCGCCCGTGTCGCCGTCGCCGGTGACGATGTTGACGACACCGGGCGGCAGGCCGATCTCGCTGCACAGCTCCGCGAAGCGGAGCGCCGTCAGTGGCGTGTACTCGGCGGGCTTCAGGACAACGGTGTTACCGGCGGCGAGAGCCGGCGCGATCTTCCACGCGAGCATGAGCAGCGGGAAATTCCACGGGATGATCTGCCCGACGACGCCGACGGGCTCGTACTCGGCGAACTCGTCCTCCAGGAGCTGCGCCCAGCCGGCATGGTGGTAGAAGTGGCGCGCCACGAGCGGCACGTCGATGTCGCGCGACTCGCGGATCGGCTTGCCGTTATCGAGCGACTCGAGCACCGCGAACATGCGGGCGTGCTTCTGGACGTGCCGTGCGATCGCGTACAGCCAGCGGGCGCGCGCATGGCCAGGCAGTGCGCTCCATTCGGGGAACGCGGCGCGGGCCGCCGCGACCGCCGCGTCCACATCCTCCGGCGTTCCCTGTGCAACCTGTGCAAGCGGCTCGTCGCGCGCGGGGTTGCGCGTCTCGAACGTGCCTGCGCCCTCCCGCCAGGCACCGTTGATGTAGTGGCCGAAGCGACGACCATGTGCGTTCAGCCACGTCTCGGCCGCTGTCGTGCTTTCCGGTGCGGGTCCGTACTCGAGCGTACGGAAGATCTCGGCAATGCTCACGGTCTGCCTCATGCCATGGGATGCCGCCAGGCCGCCGAGTAGCGACCGGTCACGTGATGCTCGAGCTGGCGCTCGATGTCGCCAAGGAGCGAGCTGGCGCCAAAGCGGAACAGGTCAGGCTCCAGCCAGCGCGTCCCCAGCTCCTCCTTCATCAGCAGCATCCATTCGATCGCCTGCTTCGCGCTGCGAATTCCGCCCGCCGGTTTGAAGCCTACGCGATGGCCCGTGTGCTCGAGGTACTCCCGGATCGTCCGCACCATAACGAGCGACACAGGCAGCGTGGCGTTCACGCTCTCCTTACCGGTCGAGGTCTTCACGAAGTCGGAGCCGCCCATCATGCACACGAGGCTCGCACGAGCGACGTTGCGCAGGGTGCCCAGCTCGCCGGTCGCAAGGATCGTCTTGAGGTGTGCGTCGCCACACGCCTCGCGAAATGCGCGAACCTCGTCGTAGAGCGCTTCCCAGTTGCCCGTCAGCACGTGGGCGCGCGTGATCACGACGTCGATCTCGCGTGCACCGGCTGCCACCGAAGCGCGGATCTCGGCAAGCCGCTGCGGGAAGGGTGACAGCCCTGCCGGGAAGCCGGCCGACACGGCAGCCACCGGAATGCCGCAACCCTCCAACGCCTCGACGGCCGTTTCGACCCACGCGTGGTACACGCAGACTGCGGCCGTCCGGATCGGCAGTGAGACGGCACCGAGCGCCTCGAGCAGGTCGCCGCGCACCGGGTTGCGCGCCTTGGCGCAGAGGCGAAGCACGTTTCCCCGGGTGTCGTCGCCGGAAAGCGTGGTCAGGTCGATCAGTGTGATCGCGCGCAGCAGCCAGGCAGCCTGCCAGTCCTTCTTCACACTGCGACGCGTGCCGATCGTGGCCGCGCGGCGCTCGACCGCGCTGCGGTTGACGCGGACGTCCCGGATCCAGTCGAGCTCCAGCGGGAAGCCCGGGTTGCGCGGGAGCTCCGCGGCGGACGTGGACGAACGCGCGACCTGCCTTCGTACTTCAGCGTGAGCCATGGTCCTCGCAGCGTGACGTACAAACCACGACAGGGGCGGAGCACCTCCGGGCGGCCGGCAGGCCGTCCTGCATGGCCATCAGCCGATCGTTGCCCGCGCATCCGTCCTTTCCTGCCCGGTTCCCAACATACACGCCGGAGCGTGCCACATACAGCGGCGCGCTTGCGGGCGCGCCCCGGCCGCGTAGCTTCGGCGCGTCATGAACAAGCCAGACATCATCGTCAGCGATCTGCACCTGGGTGGTGTGCCGGATGAGACCGAGCGTCGCTTCCTCCGCTTTCTGGAGCGACGCGCGGCCGAAGCCAGGGCACTGCTGATCGCCGGTGACCTGTTCGATTTCTGGTTCGAGTACCGGACGGTCATCCCGGGCCGGCACTTCCGGGTGCTCGCCGCGCTTGCCGAGCTCGTCGAGGCCGGCGTTCCGGTCACACTCGCCGGCGGCAATCACGACGCATGGGGCGGCCGCTTCCTGCGGGAGGAGGTCGGTCTCGAGTTCCACGACCGTCCGTTCCGCACGACCATCGCCGGCAAGCCCGCCCTGGTGGCACATGGCGACGGGCTGGGTAGCGGTGACCTGCGCTACCGTTTCCTCAAGACCGTCGTTCGCTCTCCTGTCACGATCGGACTGTTTCGCTGGCTTCATCCCGACCTGGGCATCCGGATCGCACAGGCTGTCTCGCGGACGGAGGGCCGTGAGACGGACGATGCGATGCGCGGCCGCGCGGCCTTCATCCGTGAGTGGGCGTTGCGCCAGCTCGCCCGGGAGCCCGACCTGCACTACGTCGTGTGCGGTCACTCGCATCTGCCCGATGTCGTCGAAGCGGATGCCGGGCGCTGGTATCTGAATGCGGGTGACTGGATCAACCACTTCACGTACATCGAGGTCACGCCGGACGAGGCGCCAAAGCTGGCGCGGTGGGAGGAAACGGCCTGACACGCGCGTCAGGCTGCGCGACCATACCCTTCCACGTCGACGCGCTCCACGCTCTGCAGGATGTCGCCGACGAAACGCCGACCGACATCGCGGAAGCGCAGCGGTGAGTCGCTCGCGACAAAGGTATACGCGGGCGGCGAATCGAGCGTGCGCAGCAGGCCTTCACTGCCCAGGCGCTCCCCCACCTCCCGGGCAGTTTCCTCAGCAGAATCGACCAGCGTGACCGCGGGTCCCATCAGATCACTGAGGAGCGGGCGCATCAGCGGGTAGTGCGTGCAGCCGAGGATCAGCACGTCGACGTCCATCTCCTGCAGCGGACGCAGATACCTCGCCGCGACCATCCGCGTCGCGTCGTCGTGCAGCCAGCCTTCCTCGACGAGCGGTACGAACAGCGGGCACGGCTGTGCGTACACGCGTGCGTTGTCCAGCTTGCGTCGGACGGCCAGGTCGTAGGCGCCGGACCCGATGGTGCCGGCGGTGCCGATCACCCCGATGCGTCCCGTACGCGTTGCGGCGACCGCGGCGCGTGCACCGGGCTCGATCACGCCGAGCACCGGGACTGGCAGCGTCCGGGCAAGCACCTCCCCCGCGTGCGCGGTCGCGGTATTGCAGGCAATGACGACCGCCTTGACCCCGCGCGACACCAGGAACGCAGCCGCCTCCTGCGAGTAGCGCCGCACGGTCTCCGCCGATTTCGAGCCGTACGGCACGCGCGCGGTATCGCCGAAGTAGATGATCGATTCGTTGGGGAGCCGCTGCACCAGCTCGCGCACCACGGTCAGGCCGCCAATGCCCGAGTCGAAGACGCCGATCGGCAGGTCTGCTGTCATTCGCGTCGCGCAGGCAGTGCGAAACGCATCCCCACCCCCACGCTCCCATCCGCGCGGCGCTGCACGTCCAGGTCGCCAGGAAAGTCGGACAGGTGCGCCGCGACGTATGCGTCGAGGGCGTTCAGGAACGTGAAGAACAGCGTATAGGCGATCCAGTCCTGCCGCTGCTGGCGACGCGCATCCACCAGGTTGGTCCGGTGCACAACGAGAGAGTCTGCCAGGACTGCCTGTCGGAAGTCGAACGGATCCTTGAGCTGTTCGGCGACGAGCGAGTCCTCGCGAACCAGCGCGATGAGCGAATCGACTGCCGCGGCCACCGCGAGGTCCCGCCGGTCCTGCGCGTCACCGAGCTTGCCGATGGTCTTGATGAGCATCGCCCAGCTCGTCGCGCCGATGGCCATGTAGATGGGCCCGCGCACATACGAGCCGGACGCGATCTGCCCCCAGCCCGGAATCACGAGCGAGCGCAGCAGCGCGCCACGCGGGCTGGGCCCGCGTCGTGTCGTATCCATCGGGGCCGGTGCACGTGGGCCGCGCGGCTGCGGCACCGTGTCGACCGCGGCCGTGTCCGGCTGCAGCGCCGTCGTGTCGCGCGGCACGGGGTCCTGCGCGGAGACCGTGCGTGCAGTGCCGAGCATCAGGAATGCGGCGAGAAGCAGGCCGCCGGGGCGTCGCATGGAGAAGCGGTTCATCCTTCTTTCGCGAGCGCGCTCACCACGCGGAGCGCGCCGGGTACGTTGGATATGCGCAGCTCGTTCGCGCTGCCTCCGTCACGCAGCTCGCCATCGAGCTGGAAGTAGAGGTGCGTGCCGCGCGGCACGGCGAGCGTGAACGACTGCGCGCGCAGCATTCGTACCCATGGCATGCCGCCGTGCGTTCCGCGGAGCACGCCGAGCAGTGTGGGCGGGATCCGGTGCCACGGCAGCGCCTGGACGAAGCACGCGTCGAGCACGCCGTCGTCCGGAAGGCTGTCCGGGCAGATGCGCAGCCCGCCGGCGATGCGGCTGCCGTTGCAGATCGCGATCACGTACGCGGAACTGTCCACCACGTCGCCGGCACCGTCCAGGCGGAGGGGTGTCGGCCGGAACACGCGCAGGGTGCGCAGGACCGCGCTCAGGTAGATCAGTGCGCCCGGCAGGCGGCTGGTCTTCCTGAGCTGGCGCACCACCTCCACGTCCATGCCGGTGCCCATCGCATTGACGAAGTATTCGCCGCCGCCATTCCACTCGACGAGCCCTGCATCGACACGGCGGGTGCGCCCTCGCATCAGTGCGTCGTAGGCGGCCGCGCGGCCCGGGATGCCCGCGACGTTGTGTGCGAAGTCGTTGCCCGTGCCGCATGGAATGATGCCGAGTGCGGTGTCGTGCTCGCGCTCGGCGCGGGCGCGGAGCAGCCCGTTCGCGACTTCGTGCACGGTTCCGTCACCGCCAACAGCGACGACCACGGGTGCGCCGTTCAATGCGGCGCGCCGGGCGATCTCGACTGCGTCGCCCGGACCCGACGTATCGACGCGCGTCCATGCCACGCCGCGCGCTTCCAGCTCGCGCGCGACCTCTTCGCGCACGGCGGCGGCGGCACCGCTGCGCGCGGCAGGATTCAGCACGACCTGGATGCGGTGTGCGTCGGCAGATGCGGGCTGTGCCGCGGCGGCTCGGGATGGGCTGACCACACCTGATTCTATCGTATCCTCCGGGCAGTCGGCCACCGCTGCCGGGGGCGGTTGACCATGGTCCCGGGTTCCGTCAGCTTCCCGGACTGCGCCGAGGGCGCAACTGGAGGCGATGAATGGAGCCGGGACGGGAGCGGCGGTGGGTCACCGCCGCGATTCTTGTTGGGATGCTGCTGGCCGCACTCGAGGCCACGGCAGTTGCTACAGCCATGCCGACCGCGGTCGCGGACCTGGGCGGCGTCGAACGCTTCAGCTGGGCGTTCTCCGCCTATCTGCTCACGTCGACGACAACCGTGCCGATGTTCGGCAAGCTCGCCGACCTCTACGGGCGGCGAACCATCTATCTGACCGCGACGGGTATCTTCCTGCTCGGGTCGGTGCTGTGCGGCGCATCGGAGTCGATGACACAGCTCATCCTCTTTCGCGCGCTGCAGGGCATTGGTGCCGGCGGGGTGCAGCCCGTCGCACTGACGATCATCGGCGACATCTACACGCTCGAGGAACGCGGCCGCATGCAGGGGCTCTTCTCCGGCGTGTGGGCGACCGCGAGCGTGACCGGTCCGGCGATGGGCGGGCTGCTCACCGACCTCCTGTCCTGGCGCTGGGTGTTCTACATCAACCTGCCATTCGGCATCCTCTCCGCGGCGATGCTGATGGTGATGCTGAAGGAGTCGAACCAGAGGCGCCAGCACCGCCTCGACATTGCCGGAACACTCGCGCTCACGGGCGGCGTTGCGCTCCTGCTGCTCGGACTGCAGGAAGGCGGTGCCTCCTGGGGCTGGCGGCCATGGCCGACCGGCGTTGCGCTCGCTGCTGCGGCGCTTCTGCTGGTCCTGTTCATCCGCCAGGAGCGTCGTGCGCCCGAGCCCATGCTCCCGCTCGACCTGTTCCGGCATCCCGTCATCGGCGTTGCGAGCGCCGGATCGGTGGCAATCGGTACACTGCTGTTCCCGCTCGCCGCGTTCGTTCCGATGTTCACGCAGGGCGTCCACGGCGGCAGCGCCGCGGAAGCCGGTGCCACGCTCACGCCCATGATGATGGGGTGGCCGATCGCGAGCACCCTCGCCGGACTGCTCCTCATGCGGCTCGGGTACCGACCGCTCGCAGTGCTCGGAGGCAGCGTCGCCACGGCGGGCGGCGCGCTCCTCGCAACGATCGGTGCCGGGTCCTCACCGATCATGCTCGGTGCCGCGGTCGGCCTGATCGGTCTCGGCCTGGGATTCATGTCGACGCCGTTCATCGTATCCGTGCAGACGGCTGTTCCGTGGGAGCGTCGCGGTGTCGCGACCAGCTCACAGCAGTTCTTCCGCACGATCGGCGGGGCGGTCTCCGTCGCAGCGCTCGGCGCACTGCTCAACGCCAGCCTCGCCGAGAGCGGCTTCGCCGAAACTGCTCAGCACGTGCTGGAGCCGGGTGCGCGTGCGCAGCTCGAGCCTGCGGCGGTCGCCGGAGCGAGTGCCGCACTCGCCCAGGGTCTGCACTGGATCTACGTGGTGCTCGCGGGTGTTGCGCTGATGAGTCTGCTGATTGCGCTCCGCTTCCCCCGCGGCCGCGCGGAATCACTCGCGCATCGTCCCGCAACGGACAGCGCCTGACGCGACGATGACGCAGATTGCATTCAACGGCGTCGGCATCGAGCTCGGCGGAATCACGATTTTCGATGACGTCACGTTCACCGTGTCGCGCGGTGACCGCTGGGGCATCCTGGGCAGGAACGGAACCGGCAAGACGACGCTGTTCAACCTTGCAGCCGGCAGACTGGAGCCATCGCGTGGCAGCATTGCGCGTGCTTCGGGACTGCGCCTCACGCTGCTCGACCAGCACCGCGAGTTCGGAGACGACACGACGCTCTGGGACGCGGCCGCCACGCCCTTCGCCGCCTTGCGCGCACTCGAGCGCTCGCTGGCCGAGCAGGCACACGCGCTGGCGGACGGTGACGAGGCCGCCCTCGAGCGCTACGGCCGTGACCTCGAGCGCTTCGAGCGCGAGGGCGGCTACACGTATGCGGCGCGCGTGGATGCGATCCTCGACGGCCTCGGCTTCGATCACCAGGCGGCGCGCCACCGTCTGGTCGGGGAGCTGAGCGGCGGCGAGCGCGGACGCCTGGCACTGGCGCAGCAGCTCGCGGCGCCGGCCGACATCCTGCTCCTCGACGAGCCGACGAACCACCTCGACCTCGACACGACGCGCTGGCTCGAGCGATACCTGCGCGAGCTCGACGGCACCGTACTCGTGGTAAGCCACGACCGCGCATTCCTCGATGCAGTGGCCGATCACGTTCTCCACCTGGAGAACGGTACTGCTGTGCCGTACACAGGCGGCTACCGCGCGTTCGTCGAGCAGCGCAGCCAGCGCCGCCTCGCGCAGCAGCGTGCGTACGAGAACCAGCAGAAGGTCATCGCAGCGGAGGAGGAGTACATCCGGCGCAACATCGCCGGTCAGAACAGCCGCCAGGCAAAGGGGCGGCGGACGCGACTCGCCCGCCTTCCGCGCCTGAGTCCGCCGCCCGGCGAGGGCGGCGCAATGGCGCTGCGGCTGGAGCCCGATAGCCGCGGGGGCGACCAGGTACTCGTCGCGGAGGATGTCCGGCTCGAGGTTGGCGGCCGTGTCCTGGTCGAGAACTTCACCGCACGTGTCACCCGAGGCGAGGTGATCGGCCTCATCGGCCCGAACGGCGCCGGCAAGTCGACGCTCGTGCGCGCGATCATCGGCGAGCGCGCACTGGACGGCGGGAATCTCAAGGTGGGTGAATCGATCGACGTCGCCTACTACCGGCAGGACCTCTCACAGGTACCGCCGGATCGGACGATCTTCTCGATCATTCACGATCTGCGACCGCTCTGGAACCGGGGCCAGGTACAGGCACACCTCGGCCGGTTCGATTTCTCGGGCGACAGCGTGCAGCGCACCGCCGGCTCGCTGTCGGGGGGTGAGCGTGCGCGCGTCGCGCTCGCGATCCTGATGCTCTCGCGGGCGAACTTCCTGATCCTCGACGAGCCCACGAACCACCTCGACGTCGAGTCGATCGAGGCGCTCGAGGATGCGCTCCGCGATTACGATGGCACGCTGCTCCTGGTCAGCCACGACCGCGCGCTGCTCGAGGAGCTCGTCGATCGCATCTGGTACCTGGAGGACGGACGGATCCAGGACTACCCCGGCACGTTTGCGGACTGGCAGGCGCAGCGGGACGCAGCGCTTGCAGCGGCGGCCGCGCTGCAGCAGGAGCGCGCCCAGAAGCAGCGCGACGAGGAACGGAGAACCGTTCGACAGCGTGCCGCATCACAGCGGCGCAGTGGCGCAGACCTGCGATCCCTGCGCGCAGAGGTCGAGGAGACAGAGCGCGTCGTGCACGAGCTGGAAGCACGGCTGGCCGAGCTTCGGACCAAGCTGGCGGACCCGTCGCTGTACACGAGCGAGGCCGGCGTGATCGAGTCACGCCGGCTGGACGCGGAGCGGATCGAGGTCGAGAAGCAGCTGGAGCACGCGTTCGCACGCTGGGCGGAGGCGGGTGACGCGCTGGCCGAAGCGGAAGCCGCCAATGCCGCAGCGCGTTAGTTGCGCTGCGGCACGCGCCGGACGGAAACGGCAGTACGCCACGCCTCAGTCGTTTGGCAAGTACGTGCCGGGCGGAACGACGAACGCCGCCCGGGTCAGTCGCTCTTCAGCACACGTGCCGGGTCGACGCGCGTTGCCCGCCGGGCCGGTACGAGACACGCGAAGACGGCGACCGCCCCGAGCAGCAACGGCGCCGACATGAACGCGGCGATGTCGGTCGTGCTGACTTCGTAGAGCAGCGACCGCAGGAGACGCGTCAGTGCTCCCGCGCCGATCAGTCCGAGTGCCAGACCGACCGCTGCAACACCGAGCCCCTGTCGCAGCACCATGCCGAGCACGCTCGATGGATGCGCCCCGAGCGCCATACGGATGCCGAACTCCCGGCGCCGCTCCTCGACGGAGTACGACATCACTCCGTATGTGCCGATCGCGGCAAGCGCGAGTGCCACGCCGGCGAATATGCCGAGCAGGAGCGTAAGGAAGCGCGGCTGCGCCATCGAGGCGTGCAGGACGTCGTTCATCGACGCCATGTTGGCGATCGGCAGCGTCGGGTCGGCCGACCGGACGATGTTGCGCACGGCCCCGGCGAGCTCGACCGGATCTCTGCTTGTGCGAACCACGACGTTCATGGTGCGAGGCACGAAGCCCGCCAGGTTGGATGCGTGCGGGTAGAAGAAGTACAGCTCGGTCCCGGTCTCATCTGCAATGCCACCCTGCTTCACGTCGCGCACGACGCCGACAATGGTGAACCACGGCAGCTGATCGGAGCCAAACGGGCGGATGCGTCTGCCGATCGGATCCTGACCCGGATAGAAGACATTCACGAGACGCTCGTTGACGAGCACGGCCGGACCGCCCGCCTCGTCGGATGGCTCGAAGCCGCGCCCGGCGACGAGGCCGATCCCCATCGTCTCCAGGTAGTCCAGCGAGATGAACTGGTAATAGTCGACGTTCTGCGGCGGACGGTCCGGCGTGTCCGGCAGCCCCTCGAACTCGGTGTCGTTCGCGTCGATGTCACGGCGCGGCGGGAGTCCGCTCATCATGCTCACCGACACCACGCCCGGCAGTGCACGCAGCTCCGGGAGCAGGCGATCGTAGAATGCGTCCTGCGCCTGGCTGTCGCCGTAGCCGGCGGGCGGCAGGAAGAGCTGGAAGCTGAGCAGGCCGTCGGGACGGAACCCGGGATCCACTGCCTGGAGCGCAGCGAAGCTGCGCAACATGAGCCCCGATCCCACGACCAGCATCACGGCAAGTGCGACCTCGGAGACGACGAGTGCGCGACGCAGCTGCTGCCGGAAGGAGCCCGCGGTCGTGCGGCCGCTTCCGTCGCGCAGCGCGCGGCTGGAAACGCGCGGACCGAGGTTGAGCGCGGGAGCGAGCCCGAAGATCAGGCCGGTGACGACAGACACGCCGAGCGTGAACAGCAGGACCGTGAAGTCGATGCCGACAGACTCCGCTCTCGGCACCGCGTCCGGGTTCGTCGCCATGAGCACGCGTACGCCCAGCCATCCGAGCGCCAGGCCGAGCGCTCCGCCCAGCAGCGCGAGCACGACACCCTCCGTCAGGAACTGCCGCAGCAGGCGGCCACGTCCGGCGCCAATCGCTGCCCGCACGGCGATCTCGCGCTGACGGCTCTCTGCGCGGGCGAGCAGCAGGTTCGCCACGTTCGCACACGCGATCAGGAGTACGAAGCCAACGGCCCCGAACAGCAGCACGAGCGCGGGCCTGACGTTGCCGGTCAGGTCCTCGTGCAGCGGAGCCATCACCATCGGATGATTCTCGGGATTCGGAACGTGACCCGCTGGAGTCACGCTCTGCCACTCTGCGACGAGCCGCGTGAGATCCGCCTGCGCCTGGGCGAACGTCGCGCCCGGACGGATCCGCCCGATGACTTCGAGGTAGTGGGATGCGCGATTCTGCCGGTTCGCGCGATCGAGCGCGGCGGGCAGCCAGATCTCCACGCCGGCGTCCGCGACGTCGAATCCCGGCGGCATGATACCGGTGACGACGGCCTCGTTCCCATTCACGCGGATCCGCTTGCCAACCACGTCCTCGGCTCCGGCGAACGCACGCTGCCAGAGCTCCCACGACAGCACGACTACCGGCTCCGTGTTTGGTGCGTCCTCCTCCGCGTTGAATGCCCGGCCGCGCAACGGCCTCACATCCAGGACGTCGAACAGCTCGTGCGTCGCGATCGCTGACGTGACGCGCACGGGGGCCTCATCGCCGCCGACGCTCGCCTGCCCCGTCCGATACCCGGCCACCGCGATCAGCGTACGGTTGCGCTCCTGCAGCTCCATCAGCTCCGGTGGCGAGAGCCAGAACCTGTCGAAATCGAGCGAAGGAAACTGTGACGCGATCCGAACGAGTCGGTCAGGCTCGCCGTACGGCAGCGGACGCAGGACGACGCCATTGAGCACCGAGAAGATCGCGCTGTTGGCGCCGATGCCGAGGGCGAGGGTCAGGACCGTAACGAACGCAAAGGCGGGCGACTTGCGGAGCGAACGGAGTGCGTACCGCACATCCGTGAGCAGCTCTGACATGATGAAGACCTCCCGGGACCGCGTGTGCTCTGGACCGTTCACTCTGGCGGGTCCACGGTACCCTACGCATGGGAGGCGGGATGAGTTGCTGCCGCCGCAATACAGGCGCACGGCAAAGGGGTGCGCGCCCTCATATAGCGCGCACCCCCGGAATGGCGAGGGTGCATGGGAGTCGAACCCACCCGACCGTCCTGGACGGCCGCACGGCGTTTGAAGCGCCGGGCCAGCACCGGCTGACACCCACCCCCGTATGTCTAGTCCTGCTGCTCGCCTGCCTCCTCGAATCGTGCAAGACGCGCCGCGAGCTCCTGCAGGTGCCGGTTGCTGCGCAGCATCGCCTCCTGTGCTGCTCGACGCTCGGTCACGTCGTAGAGCGTGCCGTGCACCGTGACCACGGCACCCTGACCGTCGCGCACGACCACACCGACACAGTCGAACGTGCGGTATCCGCCGCGCGTATCCGCGATCCGTATCTCCAACGGTCCGATCCGCGGCCCCTGGGCGTCCGGACTACCGTTCGCCGCACACGTACCCCAGAGCGCGTCGACGGCTGCGACATCGTCCGGATGAATCCGCGCGCGCCATTCCGACCAGTCGCGTTCCCCGTTGGCCGGGTACCCCAGCAGTGTGAGGAGAGAGCTGTCGACGTTCATGCGTCGTCGCGCAGGGTCCAGCTCCCACACCCCGACCCGGCCGTCGGTCGTAACCGCACGATAACGCTGCATGAGGCGACGGTAACGCATCTCCGCCGCGTGCATGCTCGTGACATCCAGGTGCGTGATGACCGCACTGCCCTCCAGGAGCCGGCTCGCTTCCGTCACCTGCCGTCGGTCGCCGTCCGGACCCGGGTGCTCGAGCCGGAAGCGGGGCGTCCGCCCTGCGAGCACCGCCGCAATGCCATCGTGCAGCAGCCGCGCGTGTGCGATACCGGCATCTGCAAGGTGCTTCAGACTCGTCAGGTAGTTGAACCCGGCACCCGGCCGGTACGCTGACGCTCCCGGAGCATCCTGACGCCAGAGGGACGTCGCGAATCGTACAACACCGGCACCATCGAGAACGCAGAGCGGCACCGCTGCCGCCTCGAATGCAGCGCGCAACAGCCTCGGTTCATCCCCCGTGTCGGTCATGTCGCTTCCGGCGTGCGGGCCGCAGTTATCAACGAACATGGCGCAAAGCGCGTCAAAGCACCAAACTAATAGAACGCCCGCTGAATCGGGCAAGGACGGACCTCCTGCCCGCCGTCCCGGATCGTCACGATGCCACACTGGACCTGCGCCACGACGCTTGATGGGAACGGATCTGCACGACCAGGTGGGCGAAGCCCTGATCGAAGTACTTGCAGCGCGGATTCTGGCGACGGGCGCGGAGTTCGTGCTCGTGACGGACGATGCGGGACACATCCGTTGGGCGAGCGGGGACGCGGTGCGGTGGGATACGGGCACCTGGCGGGGCATGGCGTTCGCCGCGCTGCTGGACGACCTGGGCAATGCTCCCGGCGAGCTTCTTCGCCCCCGGCGCGCACGTACGCATTCGGTCGTGGCACGGGATTCCGCCGGCCGGCGCATTGAGCTGACGATGCAGGTCGAGCCACTGTCGGGCGCAGCGGAGGGTCATTCACTCATCATCGCGCGCCGGCGCGAGACGGCCGAGGTCGACGGCGCCAGTGAAGCGGGCCTCCGGGCGCTCCTTGACGGGCTGCCCATCGCAATCGTCCTGATCAACCCGGGCGGACTCGTCACGCAGACGAACCCTGCCGGCCGTGCGCTGTGGGGGGAGAGCCCGCTGCACGCGCTCGTCGAAGGCGCACCCGACATCGAGACGCTGTACGACCTCTTCCACCAGGCCCTGCGGAGCCAGCGGCCGGTTGTGGAACGCCTGCTGACGGTGCTCGCGCTGGACGGCACCCGCCGCATCATGCGCGCGAGCGCACTGCCATGGTTCGACGCCGACGGCCGGCCGGGGGGTGTCGTCGGAACGGCCATGGACGTGACCGACGTGCAGCAGTTGCAGGCGGAGAAGATGGAGCTGCAGGCAGCGCTCCGAAACGAGCGCCAGCGCTTCGCCAGCGTGTTCCGTCAGGTGCCGGCTGCGGTGGCGATGACGCTCGGCCCCGAGCATCGACTCGAGGCCGCCAACGAGCGCTGCATCGGCCTCGCGGCGCGCCCGCTGCACGAGGGACGAACGGTTGCCGAGCTGTTCCCGGACCTGGTCGAGCGTGGCCTGCACCGTCTGCTCGATCGCGCCTATGCCTCGGGCAATCCCATTGTCCGGCGGGAAGTCCACCTCGATCACCCGCTGTACGGCCAGCGCAACATCGACTTCGTGGTCCAGCCACTCGTGGATGACGTCGGCGAGGTGTTCGGCCTGATGCTGCACGCCACGGACGTCACGGAGCAGGTGCAGGCGCGACGCGCCGTCGAGGTAGTGAGCCAGGCCAAGACGGAGCTCGTCGCTCACCTGAGTCACGAGCTCCGCACCCCGCTGAACGCCATCATCGGTTACTCGCAGCTCCTGCTCGCGGGGAGTGCGGGTGAGATCGGCGAGCAGGGCCGGGAGTACGTGCGTCGCGTCGAGCGCAGCGCACACACGCTGCAGCGACTGATCGACGACATCCTGGCACAGTCGCGCCTGGATGCGGGGCGCGAGCCGCCGAATCCGGATGACATGGACGTGCACGCGTTCCTCGAGGATGTGCGCATGACCATCGAGCCCCTCGCCGACGCGCGGGGGCTCGCGCTCAGGTTCGATGTCGACCGGCTGCCGCCCACGCTCTTCGTCGACAGGCGCAAGCTGCTGCAGGTCGTGCTGAACCTGCTGTCGAACGGCGTCCGCTACACGAAGGAAGGCGAGGTGAGCCTGACGATGTACCTGGACGGCGGGATGCTGCACATCCAGGTGCGCGACACCGGCATCGGGATGGATACGGCCGCACAGGCGCGCATCTTCGAGGCGTTCTGGCAGGCGGACCGGACCCGGCGTGAAGGCACCGGGCTCGGGCTCACGATCACGAAGCAGCTGATCGAGACGATGGGTGGCTCGATCGCTGTCGACAGTGCACCGGGCAAGGGGACGACGTTCCGTGTCGCGCTGCCCGCAAAGCGCAAACGGATCCCGGAATACTGAGCGGCGATCGCGTCACGAGGCGCGACGCGGCAACCGCTTGGGTTGCCGCGTCGCACTACCTGCACGTGGCCGCCGTCGCGGGTGCGGCGCTCGATCCTGCCGACGAGCCCGGCGCGGGACTAGCGCACCAGCTTGCGGTACTTCACCCGGTGCGGCTGGTCCGCATCGGCACCGACACGACGCCGGTAGTCCGCCTCGTAGTCCTGATAGTTCCCCTCGAACCAGACCACCTGCGAATCACCCTCGAAGGCCAGGATGTGTGTGGCGATTCGGTCGAGGAACCAGCGGTCGTGGCTGACCACGACGGCACAGCCGGGGAATCCGAGCAGACCCTCCTCGAGGGCGCGCAACGTATCGACGTCGAGGTCGTTGGTCGGCTCGTCGAGCAGAATGAGGTTGCCGCCCTTCCGGAGCACCTTGGCAAGGTGGACGCGATTGCGCTCACCACCGGAGAGCACGCCGACCTTCTTCTGCTGGTCCGCTCCCTTGAAGCCGAACCAGGAGCAGTACGCGCGCGAGTTGACGGTCGCCCCGCGACCGAGCTCGATCTCGTCCTGCCTGTTCGAGATCTCCTCCCAGACGGTCTTCTCGGGATCGAGCGCGTCGCGGCTCTGGTCGACATACGCGAGCTCCACCGTGGACCCGACCTTGAGCGTGCCGCTGTCAGGCTGGGCCTCGCCGGTGATCATGCGCAGCAGCGTGGTCTTGCCTGCCCCATTCGGACCGACGATGCCTACGATGCCGCCGCGCGGCAGCCGGAACGTGAGATCCTCGAAGAGGAGCTTGTCGCCGAATGCCTTGCTCACGTTCTCGGCGACCACGACTTCGTCGCCCAGGCGCGGACCCTCGGGGATGACGATCTCGGCGCGCGTCAGCTTCTCCTTCGCGCCCTCGCTGGCGAGCTGCTCGAACGCCTGCAGGCGTGCCTTGCTCTTGGCCTGTCGCGCGCGTGGCGCCATGCGCACCCATTCCAGCTCGCGCTCGAGCGTGTGCTGCTTCGCCGATTCCGCCTTCTCTTCACGCCGCAGCCGCTCCTGCTTCTGCTCCAGCCAGGACGAGTAGTTCCCCTTCCACGGAATCCCCTCACCGCGGTCGAGCTCGAGGATCCACTCGGCGACGTTGTCGAGGAAGTAGCGGTCGTGCGTAATCGCGACGATCGTCCCCTTGAACTCCGAGAGATACTTCTCGAGCCACGCGACAGACTCGGCGTCCAGGTGGTTGGTAGGCTCGTCGAGCAGCAGCATGTCCGGCTCCTCGAGGAGAACGCGACAAAGCGCGACCCGGCGTCGCTCACCGCCGGAAAGCGTCTCGACGGAGGAGTCATCGGGCGGGAGCCGGAGCGCGTCCATCGCGATGTCGATCTTCCGGTCCAGCTCCCAGAGGCCCTGCGCCTCGATCTGGTCCTGCAGCCGGGCCTGCTCGTTGATGAGCGCTTCCATCTCGTCGTCGCTCATCGGCTCCGCGAAGCGGGCAGAGACCTCCTCGAACTTGCGCAGCAGCTCGCGCTTCGAGCGCACCGCCTCCTCCACGTTCCCGCGCACGTTGAGCGCCGGATCGAGCTGCGGCTCCTGCGGGAGGTAGCCGATGCGGATTCCCTTCATCGGCCAGGCTTCGCCCTGGAAGTCCGTGTCGATGCCCGCCATGATCCGGAGCAGCGTGGACTTGCCCGCCCCGTTCGGACCGACGACGCCGATCTTGGCCCCCGGGTAGAACGACAGCCAGATGCCCTTCAGGACCTCGCGCTTCGGGGGGACGACCTTGCGCAGGTCCTTCATGACGTAGATGAACTTCGACGTATCGGTAGTGCTCATGACCAGCCTGAATTCCGATGAAGCGGCCGCCACGCGGCGGCCGGACGCTTGCATGCTCGCGCACGGAAGCTAGGCAAAGTGCCGCGGGCGTCCAGTCCTGGGCGTACACGGCGGCTGTCGGAGCCAACCGCGGGCGCATTATGTTGCACGCCATGGCGATCCAATACCTGGACGGCGCGAGGCTGCGCAGCGCACTCGTCGCCGGCTGCGATTTCGTGCAGCACCGTCGCGCCGAGCTGAACCGGATCAACGTGTTTCCGGTTCCCGACGGCGATACCGGGACGAACCTCGCCCTGACCGCTGCGGCGATCGCGGATCGCCTGCGCGTCAACCGTGCCCGTTCCGTGGCGGTCGTGGCAAGGGAAGCCGCGGATGCTGCCGTACTGGGCGCTCGCGGCAACTGCGGGATGATCCTCTCGCACTTCCTGCTCGGCTTCTCCAACAGCGTCCGCGAGCGTCGTCGGCTCAATGCGAGCGAGTTCGCCCACTCGCTGCGCGACGCGGTGCGCCACGTCTACGACGCACTCGAGCATCCGGTCGAGGGCACAATCATCACCGTGATGCGGGAGGTCGCCGAGGAGGCGTGCAGGAAGGTCACCAGCGACTTCGGCGACCTGGTCGAGCTGATGCTGCAGCGGGCGCAGGATACGCTCGCCCGCACGCCCGATCTCCTGCCGGCACTCCGGAAGGCAGGCGTCGTCGACGCTGGCGCCAAGGGCTTCGTCGCAATGATGGAAGGCATCTCTGCCCTGGTCCGGGGCGAGCCGTTCGTCGAACTGGGCGCCACGCCCGACTACGGCGACGCGCCGATTGCCGCCGCAGCCGTCGACTACCCCGCGGAAAGCGAGCGCTTCCGGTACTGCACCGAAGCGCTCGTGCGCGGCGATGCGCTGCCGGACAGTGCGACCGTCCGGGCCACGCTCCAGCGCCACGGCGACTCACTGATCGTGCTGCGCACGAACGATGTGCTGAAGGTACACGTGCACACGGACGACCCGGATGCGGTGTTCGCGTGGCTGCGCACACAGGGGGAGCTGGTGACGCACAAAGCCGAGGACATGCAGGCGCAGCATGCGGCGGTCGAGCGCGCTGCCGCCGCGCATGTCTCACTCGCGCGTCGACCGATCTCGATCGTGGCGGACACCGGCTGCGACCTGCCTGCCGAGGTCGTACAGGCACACGGTATCCACCTGGTTCCGCTTTCGCTCGTCTACCCGGACCAGGTGATGCGGGACCGGATCGACATCGACAGCGACGGCTTTATCGAGCGCATGCGACGCGGCGAGCACCCGACGACGTCACAGCCGCCGCCGGCAGCCTTCCTCGAGGGATACCGCCGCGCCGCGGAAGACGGCGAGACCGTGCTCGGCGTGATTCTCGGGTCCGGCCTGTCCGGCACCTTTGCGTCTGCCGAGGCGGCCGCACGTCAGCGGCCCGACCAGCGGATCCGGCTCTTCGACAGCCAGGCGGCCACCGTACTCCAGGGAATGCTGGTGCTGCGCGCCGCAGAGCTCGCGGAGCTTGGCCGAAGCGCGGACGACATCCTTGCCGAGCTGAAGCGCGTGCGCGCCCAGTCCGGAATGATCTTCACGGTCGACACGTTCGATCGACTGCTGGCATCAGGTCGCGTCGGGCGCGGCCAGGTCATGATTGCGGGGCTGCTCGACATCCGGCCGATCCTCGAGCTGGGCGTCGATGGCAAGGTGCGTCCGCTCGCACGGGTGCGCGGACGCGCCAACGTCCCCGAACGGGCGCTCGCCGTCGTCGAGGAGCGGGTGCCGAAGGACGCCAGGCGCGTCCGCTTCGGCGTGATCCACGTGGATTACCCGGAGATCGGCGAAATGATGAAGCGGGAGCTGCAGAAGCGGTTCGGCGAGCGCGACATCCTGGTCGTGCCCGCCTCACCGGTGATCGCGACGCACGTTGGTCTGCGCGCGTGGGGCCTGGCCTGGCAGGTGGAGGACTAGCGTATCAGCCGAGGCGCGCGATCGCCTCGATCTCCACCTTCACGTTGCGGGGAAGACCCGCGGCCTGCACGGTCGAGCGCGCGGGCTTGTGATCGCCGAAGTGCTTCGCGTAGACCTCGTTCATTGCCGCGAAGTCCGCCATGTCGCTCAGGAATACCGTGGTCTTCACGACGCCGGCGAGCGAGGTGCCGGCCGCCTCGAGGATCGCAGCCAGGTTCTTCATCACCTGCTCCGTCTGCGCTGCGACATCCTCACCGACGATTTCCTTCGTGCCCGGGTCGATTGCGATCTGGCCCGCGGTGTACACGAAGTCACCCGCGATGATCGCCTGGCTGTAGGGCCCGATCGCCTGCGGCGCTGCATCCGTCTGCACCTGCTTCAGCATCCCCATCTCCGATCTCCTGGTCAGTCGAACGTGCGGGCATCGGCGATGCCCGCTTCCTGGTAGTGCCGGAATGCAGCGCGCAGCTCCTGCGGTGAGACCGTCGCGACGCCTGCCTTCCCCACCTCCACGCCCGCCGCGTGGTTCGCCATGATCGCAGCTTCCTCGATGCCGGCGCCGGCCGCGAGTGCAACGGCAACCGTGGCGACGACAGTGTCGCCCGCACCGGACACGTCGTAGACCGAGCGGGCCACGGTCGGCACCCGCACGTAGCCGCCGGACTCCGTTGCCAGCACCATCCCGTCCTCCCCCAGCGTCAGCAGGAGATGCGCGCACCCGAGCCGCGCACGCGCATCCTCCATCCACTCCGGGTCATCGGGATGCACGCGGTCGCGCAGCGCCGCGGCAAGCTCGGGCAGGTTTGGCTTGAAGACCGTGCAGCCACCGTAATCGAAGAAGGAGCGGAACTTCGGGTCGACGACGACCGGAATGCCGCGCTCGCGCCCGGCATCGAGCGCCGCATCGATCACGAGCGGAACGAGAACGCCCTTGTTGTAATCTTCGAGCACGATCGCGTCCGCGTCGCGTACCAGGCCGCGGATTACGTCCGCGAGGCCTTCCGCAGTCGGCTCGTCGAGATCGTCGTCGGATTCGATGTCGAAGCGCGCGACCTGCTGGTGACGCGCCATGATCCGTGTCTTGACCGTCGTCTGCCGGCCGGTGTCGTTGATCAGGCCGGCGTCATCGATCCCCGCACGCAGCAGCTCCGCCCGCAGCTCCGCACCTTCCCTGTCAGCGCCAACTGCACCTGCCAGCGTGCACTTCGCACCGAGCGCCACGACATTGGCCGCGACGTTTGCTGCACCACCGAGCGCGCGCCACTGCTCCTCGACGCGTACGACCGGCACCGGCGCCTCGGGCGATATGCGCGACGCGTTGCCCTGGAGGTACACGTCGAGCATCACGTCACCCACAACGAGCACACGCACGTCGGCGGCGTGCTCGAGCAACTCATCGAGGCGATTCAGGCTCAGTCCGTCCATGGGCCAGTCTCGGGGCGGCATGGAATTTGTGTCGGAAGCCGCCCGATCCGGGGAACGGCGGAGCGGCAAGCTACCCTGCGCCCCACGCGATGTAAAGCGCTCAACTACATTCGGTTCGGAGGCTGATGGCGGAGTTTGCGGCTACGGTGGAGCAACGCATTCGCGGCGTGAGCTCGGGCGTCTACGACTACTTCACACTCGCCCGGCGCGCCATCGGCTTCATCTTCGCCCGGCCGTTCTACTGGCGCGACACCCTCATCCAGATGGACCGCATCGGCGTGGGCTCGATCCCGATCGTGGTGCTGACCGGCCTGTTCACGGGGATGGTCCTCGCGCTGCAGAGCTCCGTCGAGCTGGCCAACTTCGGGGCGGACATCTACATCGGGAACCTCGTCGGCGCCTCGATGGTCCGCGAGCTGGGCCCCGTGCTGTGCGCGCTCATGGTCGCGGGACGCTCCGCCTCCGGCATTGCGGCGGAGCTCGGCTCCATGCGGGTGACCGAGCAGATCGACGCCCTGCAGAGCTTCGGGACCGACCCGATCAAGAAGCTCGTGACGCCCCGACTGCTCGCGGGCCTCGTCATGCTCCCGATCCTGACCGTCATTGCGGACCTGATCGGCATCGTCGGCGGAATGGTGATCGCACTGTTCCGCATCGGCATGACCGCGGACGCCTACTTCAACGGTGTACTGAATGCGCTCGCCGAGCCCGGCTTCGTGCTCGGAATCATCCCCAAGGACTTCGTCACGGGACTCCTCAAACCCTTCGTCTTCGGCGGGATCATTACACTGACGGCAAGCTTCTACGGGCTCTCGACGCGAGGCGGCACCGAGGGCGTGGGCGACGCGGCGACCCGCTCGGTGGTTGCGTGCTCCGTCCTGATCCTGGCGGTCGACTACTTCATGACGCAGGTACTCCTCGTCGTGCTCGGGCAGGCGTGATGATGGAAGGCGACGGTGTGCGCATCGCGCACGACGACCCGTTTCCCGCGATCCGTCGCGAGCTGGCCGAGGATCGCGAGCAGTACGGCGATCCGCAGACGCACGGCGCCGTCATCCGGCTCGAGGACGTGCACCTGACGTTCGAGGAGCCGATCCTGTCCGGTGTCTCGCTCGAGGCGCGCCGGGGAGAGACGCTGATGGTCGCCGGCGAGTCGGGCTCCGGAAAGTCGACGATCCTGAAGCTGATCCTGAGACTGCTCGTGCCCGACAGCGGCCGGATCGAAGTCCTGGGGCGCGACGTCATTCACCTCACGTTCGAGGAGGCGCTCGACCTGCGACGCCACATCGGCATGGTGTTTCAGAACGCGGCCCTCTTCGACTCGATGACGATCTTCGAGAACGTCGCCTACCCGCTGCGAGAGAACCGCGACCTCGAGGACGACGAGCTCGAGCGAATCGTGCGCGAGCGCCTCGAGTTCGTCGACCTGGAGCCCGAACGCGTCATGCACCAGCTGCCGAGCCAGCTGTCCGGCGGAATGCGCAAACGCGTGGGCATCGCGCGCGCCATTGCGACCGATCCGGAAGTGGTGCTCTACGACGAGCCGACCGCGGGGCTCGACCCGCTCACGATCGGCACGATCAACGACCTCATCCGCAAGCTGCAGCGCGAGCTCAAGGTCACGTCCGTCATCGTGACCCACGACATCCGCGCCGGCTTCCGCGTCGCACAGCGAGTAAACCTGCTGCGCGACGGGAAAATCGTGTTCGACGGCTCGCCCGAGGACATGATCGTCGCGGATGACCCGTACATCCAACGCTTTCTGAGCTGATATGCCCGAAGCCAAAGGCCGCCCCACCTTCCCCGTGCGCAAGGCGCGCGTCGGCGCACTCCTGGCCATTGGACTGCTCCTGCTCGCGTACGCCGTCTACAAGGTGGGCAGCGTCTTCGATGTGTTCGCGAGCCGCTACGAGCTGCACGCGCTCGTGCCCAGCGCACTCGGCCTGCGGGAAGGTGCGCCTGTGACCCTCGCCGGCCAGCGCGTCGGACAGGTACAGAGCATCGACTTCATCCCCGTCGAGCAGCGTCGACCGGATGCCAACCTGAACGTCACGCTCGCCGTCAATGAACGCGTGCGCGACCAGATCCGACGCGACTCCCGGGCCTTCTTCCGCATGCAGGGCCTGCTCGGCGACAAGTACGTCGACATCGCACCCGGAACCGCCGGAGCAGCCATCCTCCAGCCCGGCGACACGCTGGCCGTCGGCGAGTCCGTCGACATCGAGCTGTTCATGGAGCGCGCTGCCCTCGCAATCGACGAGGCGCAGCTCATCGTCGCCGATCTGCGTGAGGTCACCGCAGGCCTCGCCGCCGGCGACGGCACCATCGGACAGCTGCTCACCGACGAGGTGCTGTACCGACGCATGGTGACCGCGACGGCACAGCTGGAGAATACGCTCGCGCAGCTCAACCGCGCCGACGGCACCTTCGGTCGCATGCTGCGCGACCCGACGCTTTACGACAACCTCAACCGCGCCGTCCTGCGCGTGGATTCGCTCGGCGCCATGATCGTCACCGGCGAAGGCTCGCTCGCCAGGCTCCTGCGCGACGACTCGCTCTACAACTCGCTCGCCGCCATGGCCCAGAACGCCGACAGCGCCGTCCTCGCCCTCTCCGGAATGGTGCGGCGCATGAGTGAGGGCGACGGCTCCCTCGAGAAACTCATCACCGATCCACAGCTCTACGACGAGTTCCTCCGCGCCGTCATAGAGCTCCAGACGCTCATCATCGGGATCCGCCAGAACCCCGACGCCTTCAAGCCCAACATCCGGGTCGACGTGTTCTGATCTCAGGTTCCTACCACGGAGGACACGGAGGCGCACTGAACTCCGGCATGGTGTCTCGCGGCGTTGGCGCTGAAGACACACTCGTTGTTCTCTGAGTCCTCCGTGTTCTCCGTGGTCAGATATCAGGGCCGCTCCACCTATCTACGGCTTTTCCCGTTGACAAGCCCGCCGCGATGCCGTCATATTACGGAAAACTCCGTAGCAACCAACTCGCCGGACGGAGGAGATGCATGGGGGACGGGCCGCAATTCACCAGCCGTGAGCTGGACGTCATGAGCATTCTGTGGCGGGCCGGGTCCGGGACGGTGGCGGAGGTGAAGGACGCGTTGGGTGAGGATCTGGCGTATACGTCGGTGCTTTCGGTGCTGCAGACGCTGGAGGAGAAAGGGTACGTCGCGCACGAGCCGGAGGGCCGCGCGTATCGCTACTTCCCCACTGTCGATCCGGACGCCGCCGGTGCGAGCGCACTCCGGCGGATCCGGGACGCGATCTTTCACGGATCCGTCGAGCAGCTGTTCGCGCATCTCGTGAGCGACCGTCACCTGTCGCGGGAGGAGCTGGAACGGATGCGTCGCATGCTGACGCGGCGCCTCGAGGAGGGGGCATGATGCTGCCCCTGCTGATGGCATACAGCATTGTCACGGGGCTTGTGCTGGTCGCCGCGGCGCACGCTTCCGAAGCGATGCTGCACCTGCTGCGGCTGCCGCGCCGTTGGGCGTGGGTGTGTGCGCTGGCGGCCCTGGTCGTGCTCACGTCGATTGCGCTGCTCCGCTCCGCTTCCCCCGCGCCAGCTGTACGAGTCCTCGACGCGAGCGCGGTCCCCATCTCATCTGCGCCTGCCCGATCCGATGGTACGGGTGAATCACTGCGCAACGCATTCGAGCGGATCGTCAACGTGCCGCTCCATGCGCTTGCCGGGCTGTACGCATCGTATGCGACGACGGGCGCATCCAGCTCACAGGCGCCCTCCGCGTCCAGCCGGATCGACACTGCTGCTGCGGTCATCTGGAGCTCGGGAAGCGGTGCGCTGCTCGCTGGCCTGCTGACAGCGGCCGCCCGTGCACGTGTGAGGCGGCGGTCGTGGCCCGTCGCCGCGGTCGCCGGGGCGCGGGTGCGGCTGAGTCGCGATATCGGTCCGGCAGTACTGGGGATGGTGCATCCCGAGATCGTGCTTCCGGCTTGGTTGCTCGATCGGCCGGAATGCGAGCAGCGCATCATCGTCGCGCATGAGCGGTCCCACCTGATGGCGCGCGATCCGCTCCTGCTGCTCTTCGGCTGCATCGCGGTCGCGCTGTTGCCCTGGAATGTCTGCGCCTGGTGGATGATGCGTCGGCTGAGACTGGCGCTCGAGATCGACTGCGATGCACGCGTGCTGCGTGGCGTGACGACTCCTGCGCCATACGGCCGCCTGCTCATCGCGATGGCCGAGCGACGCTCCACGCTGCGGATGCTGAGCGCGGCACTCGCAGATTCCACTACGGACCTCGAACGGAGACTGACCGCCATGAATGCCAGGCCCGGATCGTATCGCGCCGCGCGTGCGGCGACCACCGCTGCTGCTGCAGCACTGCTCATGCTGGTCGCCTGCGAGGCCGACCTGCCGAGCAGCGCGGAGCTGGACGCGATGAGCGCGACGGAGATCGTCGAGGCTGCAACGCCGTTCGCAGCTCTCGAGGATGCGGTGTACATCATCGACGGTGTGGAGGCGGACGCCGCCACTGCCAACCTGCTTGCTCCCGACGAGATCGCGACGATCGATATCCGCAAGGGCGCAGCGACGCCGGACGGGGCGTCTGCAGTGGTCGAGATCACGACGCGGGGCGCGCTCGCAGCGGCAGGTGCGCATATTGCTGCACGCGTGAGCGGTGATCTGCGACTGGGAGATGACGCGGATTCATTCGACGGCCTGCTGCTCATCGATGGCAAGCGTGCCGACCTCGGTGTATTGCGAACGATCGATCCGGGTACAATCGAGTCCGTCGAGGTCGTAAAGGGCGCAGCAGCGACGCGCAGGTTCAGCGAGCCGGAGGCGCGCAGGGGTGTGATCAGCATTCGACTGAAGCCGACCCCGTCACGCTGATCCGATCTGGCCGTGACGCCGCGCCCGGGGTGCGGCGTCGCGGCGGCCCGCGATTGACACGCCGCCAGCGTTCCATGATCGTTCGTTGCCCACCGGCACTGCTCGCTGGAGCAGTGGACCGGCGCGGGACACTGTCACCCTTTGAAGAGGGCTGTATGCGGATCCTCCTGACTGGTTCAAACGCATCTGAAACCATCAGGACGGGAGTGTATTCCGCATGCATGACACGACAGGCCCGCGCTCTGCGCGCATTACCGCTGACCGGCTGACCTACACGCTGCCGGACGGCAGCGGCATCTTCACTGATCTCACGATCTCCTTCGGCCGGGAGCGGACCGGCATCGTCGGACCGAACGGCTCCGGCAAGACGACGCTCGTGCGTCTGCTCGCCGGTGAGCTCGAGCCGACATCCGGTACGGTCCATCGCAACGGCATCGTGGCCGTTCTGCCGCAGGACTTCCGTCCCGCGCCGGGAGCCTCGCTCGCCGCCGTGCTTGGCGTTGCCGGCAAGCTCGCGGCGCTGGAGCGCAGCGAGCGTGGAAAGGCGAGCGTCCGCGACATCGAGCTGATCGGTGACGACTGGGACCTGCGAGAGCGCACGATGGCGATCCTCGCGCGCTTCGGCCTGGCCCATCTCGAGCTCGATCGTCCACTGCACGCGGTGAGCGGTGGCGAGATGACACGAGTTGCGCTGGCAGGGCTCGTGCTGCAGCGGCCCGACTTCCTGCTGCTCGACGAACCGACGAACCACCTCGATGCCGGGAGTCGTGCTGCGCTCTACGAGTTCATCGAGTCGTGGCCGGGCGGCGCGCTGTGTGTGAGCCACGACCGGGAGCTCCTGCGCCGCATGGATCGCATCGTCGAGCTGTCCCTGCTCGGCGTCCGCATCTATGGCGGCAACTACGACGAGTACCACGCCATCCGCGATACCGAGGACGCGGCCGCGAAGCGTGAGCTCGACAGTGCGCGGGCTGCGCTGCGGCTCGCGGAACGGGAGGCACGCGAAGTACGGGAGCGGCAGGCGCGCCGCGATGCGCAGGGGCGTCGCAACGCAGCACGCTCGAACATGCCGAAGATTCTCCTGAACGCGCAGAAGGCACGCGCGCAGCAGACGACAGCACGCGTGCGCGCCATCACCGAGCGCGAGGTAGAGGAGCGCCGGGCGCGCGCCGCGGCTGCTCGGCAGAGAGCGGAGGTGCGCGAACAGCCTCGCTTCGACGTACCTTCGGCAGGCCTGGCCGCAGGCCGTACCGTGCTCGCGCTCGAGGATGTCAGCGTATGCTTTCCCGGCGCGGGTCGTCCGATCCTCGAGAACGTCTCGCTTCGCATCATCGGACCGGAGCGCGTCGCGCTCGTCGGCCCCAACGGGAGCGGCAAGACGACGCTGCTGCGTGTTGTTCTCGGCGAGCTGAACCCATCTTCGGGTCGCGTGCGCACACTGCCCCGGAGCGAGATCGGCTTCCTCGAGCAGACGGGCGCGCAGCTCGACCCCTCGCTGAGTGTGCTGGACAACTTTCGCGCGCGACACCCGACGATGGAGCCGACACCGACGCGCTACGCGCTTGCGCGCTTCCTCTTCTCTCACGAGGCCGCGCTTCAGATCGTCGGAACGCTCAGCGGCGGCGAGCGCCTGCGCGCTTCGCTGGCGTGCGTGCTGGCAGGGCCGGTGCCCCCGTCACTCATGGTGCTCGATGAGCCGACGAATCACCTCGACTTCGATGCACTGCATTCGCTGGAGAGTGCGCTGCGCAGCTACGATGGGGCCCTGCTGGTCGTCAGTCACGACCGGGATTTCCTGGATGCGATCGGCATCGACCGGTGGATCCGGCTCCCGTGATTCCCGGAGACCTCAGGATACCGTCGTGCGACTCGATGCGGGGGCGCGGTCCGACGACGTGTTGGCACCCTCCACGTTCCGTCCGGCCAGCTGCTTCAGCAGGCGCGCGTCGCGGATCTCGATCACCGCGCCGCGCTGGCTGATCGCCCCTGCCGTACGCAATCGCCGGAGCGCGCGTGCGACACCCTCGCGGGTCGTGCCCAGCTCGGCGGCGAGCTGCTGCTGGGTGCGAGGCATGCGGTAGGAGCCACCCGGCCGCAGCGCCCCGCTCGCCTCTGCCTGAGCGAGCACCGCGGACGCCACACGTGTCGGCACATCCTGCAGAGCCAGGCGGTCGACGAGTGCCGCAAGCGAGCGCAGCCGCGTGGCGAGCTCGCGCACCACTGCCTGCGCCACCTCCGGATGCGTGCGATACAGTGCCTGGACCTCGGCCATCGGCAGGAACAACACACGTCCGTCCTCCGCGACGCGGGCGGACGCCAGGTACGGGCCTTCGTCGAACATGGATACGCCGCCGAGCGATTCGCCCGCACCGAACACTCCGAAGACCTGCTCCTGGCCCTCGCGATTCGCCCGGTAGGTGCAGACTGCGCCTTCGACCACGAGGTACAACCCGCGGCACGGCGCGCCCTCGCGGAACAGCACCTCGCCACGGCGAACACTGCGGCACACCGACCGCTCTACGAGCGCCTCGCACTCGTCGGCAGTCAGTGACGCGAACAGCGGTTGCCCCGCGACCACCTGCGCGGGGTCATGACCGCAGCGACGAGCCAACGGTCCCCGGTTGATCTCCATACTGCCAAGATACCACGACGCGAGCTGCCGTAACATCGATGGGCAGGGACCCCGGGCCGGGAGCCCGCGCTCACCCGGGTCGCGGCGTGATCACGGCCAGGAAGCGGAGCGGCTCCTCCCTGTCTGCTCTCATCGAGTGAAGCTCGTTCGGCGCGTAGACCACTGTATCGCCCGGCCCGAGCGTCACGCTCCCGTCCGCCCCGTCGAACGTGCCCATCCCTTCGAGTACCTGGATCACTACGCTGGAGGGGCTCGTGTGCGGCGGGACCTCCTGCCCCGGCGTCAGATGGAACCGGACGATGCGCACATCCGGCTCGTCGTGCAGAAGCACGGTCGACGGCCGATCCGGGCGCGGCGCGGGGCCGTCCACTGGAAGGACGATCACCGTGTGCCCTGCACTGCCCCGTTCAGCGCAGCCATCAGCTCGTCGAGGTCTGCCCCATCCCGTGCTGCCGCGATCTGGATCGAGACCGCTCCGCCGCAGCACGTGTCGATGCCGAAGCGGTTGAACACCGCGATCGTCTCCGGATGGGTCCGGATGACTTCATTCACCTGCCGGGTCGGGTCGATGACGCCGGCTCCTGTGACACTCATTGCTGATCCTCCTGCTCCCGTTGCACCCATGCGCCCATGACGATAGCGCCCGACTGGCCGCCTCACTGTGACTCACGTCACAGGACGGCGCGCTGGAAGCAGGGCCGACTGCCCCTGCCATTCGGCCCCTGCCGTCGCGTTGACCGCTGGAAGCGGTTCGGCGTACCTTCGCGCCGAATATGACCCTGATCTGGCTGATTCTGCTTCCCTTCGTCGGCAGCGTTGTCGCAGCGCTGCTACCGGCGAACGCCCGAAACGCCGAGGCGTGGCTGTCGGGTTTTGTCACCGTGTCCGGCCTGGTGATGACTGCGCTGCTGTTCCCGGACGTGAACGGGGGCGGCGTCGTCCGTCAGGAGTACGCGTGGATGAGCTCGATCGGCGTGGACTTCGTTCTCCGCGTGGACGGATTCGCGTGGATGTTCGCGCTGATGGTCAACGGGATCGGCGCGCTCGTCGTCATCTACGCGCGCTACTACATGTCGCCGGAGGACCCGGTCCCGCGCTTCTTCTCGTTCCTGCTCGCCTTCACCGGCGCAATGCTGGGCGTGGTGCTCGCCGGGAATCTGATCCAGCTCGTCTTCTTCTGGGAGCTGACGAGCCTCTTCTCGTTCCTCCTGATCGGGTACTGGCACCACCTGCTGACGGCGCGCGACGGCGCGCGCATGGCGCTGATCGTGACGGGGACGGGCGGGCTCTGCCTGCTCGCCGGCGTGCTGCTGCTTGGTGCCATCACCGGCAGCTACGACGTCGACACGGTGCTCGCGTCCGGCGACGTCATTCGCGAGCACCGCCTCTACGTGCCAGCACTCGTGCTGGTGCTGGTCGGCGTGTTCACGAAGAGCGCGCAGTTCCCCTTCCACTTCTGGCTGCCGCAGGCGATGGCGGCGCCGACCCCTGTCTCGGCGTTCCTGCACTCGGCCACGATGGTCAAGGCGGGAGTCTTCCTGCTGGCGCGCCTGTGGCCGGTGCTGGCCGGCACGGACACGTGGGCATGGCTTGTCGGTACGGTCGGTCTCGTCACCCTGCTCTTCGGCGCATGGTCGGCGATCTTCCAGCAGGACCTCAAGGGGTTGCTCGCGTACTCGACGATCAGTCACCTGGGCCTGATCACGCTGCTCCTCGGCCTGAACCGGCCGGTTGCAGCGGTCGCCGGGATCTTCCACATCATGAATCACGCGACCTTCAAGGCCTCGCTGTTCATGGCGGCCGGCGTGATCGACCATGAGACGGGCACACGGGACATCCGCAGGCTGAGCGGACTCTTCCGCTCCATGCCGGAGACGTCGACGCTGGCGCTGGTGGCCACGGCCGCGATGGCGGGGGTCCCGCTGCTGAACGGCTTCCTGTCGAAGGAGATGTTCTTCGCCGAAACCCTCGGCCACGGCGACAACCTCTTCGAGCAGGCGCTGCCCTACCTGGCCACGCTGGCGAGCGTCTTCAGCGTCGGCTACTCGGTGCGCTTCATTGCCGACGTCTTCTTCGGACCACCACCGACGGACCTGCCGAGCACGCCGCATGAGCCCCCGCGCTGGATGCGCTTCCCGATCGAGGTGCTCGTATTCGTCTGTCTGATCGTGGGCGTCATCCCATCGATCGTCGTGCGCCCGATCCTCGACACTGCGGCGGCCGCTGTCCTCGGCCCCGATATGCCCGCGTACAGCCTGGCCCTCTGGCACGGCTTCACGCTCCCGGTGCTGATGAGCATCATCGCGATGGTCGGTGGCGTGGTACTGTACATTGCGCTGCGTCGCTACCTCGCCCGGGGCGCCGAGGGGGCACCGCTGCTGCGGCGGTGGCAGGGCAAGCGCGTCTTCGAGCGCACGCTGGTTGCCATCGCGTGGCGCGCAAGCAGGCTGGAAGCCTTCCTCGGCACGCGACGCCTGCAGCCGCAGCTCCAGGTGCTATTCTTCGTCACGATCCTCGCGGCGCTCGTACCGCTCTGGCGCAGTGCGCTGCTGTCCGGCTCGACGATCGCCACCGACCCGAGCGTGCCGTTCGCGCTGCTCTGGCTCGTGGGGGCCGTGTGCGCCGTCGGTTCCGCGTACGTCGCGAAGTTTCACCGCTTCGCTGCCCTCCTGCTCATGAGCGTCGCAGGCGTGCTCGTCTGCCTCACGTTTGTGTGGCTGTCCGCACCCGACCTCGCGCTCACCCAGTTGCTGGTCGAGATCGTCACGACCGTACTGCTGCTGCTCGGCCTGCGGTGGCTGCCGGCGCAGTTCCCTCACGTCCCCAAGGCCGTGGCGCCGTCACCGCACCTCCGTCACATGCGTGACCTCGCGCTGGCAATCTCCGCCGGCGCCGGCCTGGCGCTCACGGCGTACGTCATCATGACGCGACCGCTCGAGGACTCTGTCGCGCGTGCGTTCGTCGAGAAGTCGTACAGCGAAGGCGGTGGCAGGAACGTCGTGAACGTCATCCTGGTCGACTTCCGCGGCTTCGATACGATGGGTGAGATCACGGTGCTGGGCGTAGTTGCGCTCACTGTGTACGCGCTGCTGCGCCGGTTCCGTCCGGCTCCTGACAGCATCGCCCGTCCGCAGCAGCAGGCGCTGCAGCAGGCCAAGGCACGGCGGCCGGGTGGAGGCGGCGATCCGCTCGAGAACCTGATGTATGTGACCGGGCTGATCATGCACTGGGTGTTCCCGTTCATCGGTGCCCTCGGCGCGTACCTGTTTCTGCGTGGCCACGACCGTCCCGGCGGCGGATTCGCGGCCGGCATCGCCGTTTCGATCGCGTTCATCCTTCAGTACATGGCGACGAGCACGCGCTGGGTGGAGGACAGGCTGCGCATCCGTCCCGTGCAGTGGATGGGTACGGGACTGCTCTACGCAGTGCTGACCGGTGCGGCGGCGTGGCTGTTCGGGCTGCCCTTCCTGACGTCCGGCTTCCGTTACGTGACGGTCCCGCTCATCGGCGAGGTGCCGTTCGCGACGGCCCTCTTCTTCGACCTTGGCGTCTTCCTGCTCGTCGTCGGGTCGACGACGCTCATCCTGACGGCGCTCGCGCACCAGTCGCTGCGCAGTCGCCGCACGGCTGGAGCGCCGGTCGAGCCGAAGAAGGAGGCGGCGACGTAATGGAGGTCATTCTTGCGCTCGCGATCGGAATCCTTGCCGGTGCCGGCGTGTGGCTGATGCTGCGGCCGAGGACGTTCGAGGTGATCCTCGGGATGTCCTTCGTGTCGTATGCAGTGAACCTGTTCATCTTCAGCATGGGCCGCCTGCGGGTGAACGCGGCGCCCGTGCTGGATCCGGGCCGCACGGCGGATCCCGCGAGCTATGCGGATCCCCTGCCGCAGGCGCTCGTGCTGACGGCGATCGTGATCGGCTTCGCCACGACCGCGCTGTTCCTGGTCGTGCTGCTGGCCGCGCGCGGCTGGACCGGCACGGATCACGTCGATGGTACGGAGGGCGGAGAATGACGCCGGCGCACATCGTCATCCTGCCGATCGTGCTGCCGCTGCTGGCGGGTGCGGGTCTGCTCCTGATCGACGAGCGACGCCGCGCACTGAAGGGATCTCTCGCCGCGGGGACCGTGATGGTGCTGCTGCTCGTCGCCATGCAGCTCGTCCGCATCGCCGACACTGCCGCAGACATTACGACGTACCGCCTCGGCAACTGGGACACGTCCTTCGGCATCGTCCTCGTGCTCGACCGGCTGTCCGCGCTGATGGTGCTGCTGACGGCCGTGCTCGCGGTTGCCGCGCTCGTGTTCGCGATGGCGCGCTGGCACCGCGGGGGGTCGCACTTCCACAGCATCCTGCTCTTCCTGCTCGTCGGGCTGAACGGCGCGTTCCTCACGGGCGACCTGTTCAACCTGTTCGTGTTCCTCGAGGTGCTGCTCGCGGCATCGTACGGCCTGGTACTCCACGGCTCGGGGCGGCTGCGGGTGCGCGCGGGATTGCACTACATCGCGATCAACGTCGCCGGCGCCGCACTGCTGCTGATCGGCATCAGCCTGCTGTACGGCGTGACCGGCACACTCAACATCGCGGACCTGATCGTCCGCGTCTCGGCGCTGAGCGGCACGGACCGCGCCCTGGCGAACGCCGGCGCCGGCATCCTGGGAATCGCGCTGCTGCTCAAGGCGGGCATGTGGCCGCTCTGCTTCTGGCTCGTGCCGGCATACAGCGCGGCCGCCGCCCCGGTCGGGGCGATCTTCGCCGTCATGACGAAGCTGGGCGTCTACACGGTCCTGCGCCTCTGGCTGCCGCTGTTCGGCGCGCAGGCCCTGCCGTGGGCGCCGCTGGGCGGGAACTGGCTCCTGCTCGGCGGCGCTGTAACGCTCGTCTACGGCATTGTCGGCGTGCTCTCGGCGCAGCGCCTCTCGCAGCTCGCGTCATACAGCGTCCTCGTTTCGTCCGGTACACTGCTGGCCGTCGTAGCGACGGGACAGACAGCGGGGATCGCAGGCGCCCTCTTCTATCTGGTGAGCTCGACGCTCGGCATCAGCACCCTCTTCCTGCTGATCGAGCTCCTCGAGCGCGGCCGCGACCCCACGGCAGACCTGCTCGCCATCACCCGCGAGTCTCTGCCGGGCGAGGAGGATGACGCCGACGACGATGTCGACGAGGAGGTCGGCATTGTCATCCCCGGCAGCCTGGCGTTCCTCGGCATGGCATTCGCCGGCAGCGCACTGCTGCTCGCCGGCCTGCCACCGCTGTCCGGATTCCTCGGCAAGGTCGCGATCCTCCATGGATTGTTCGGAGCCGATTCCAGCCTCGATGGCGTAGCGATCGACAGGGCGAGGTGGATCATCCTGACGCTGCTGCTGCTGTCCGGGCTCGTGACCGTCATTGCCGGCTCGCGGATCGGTGTGCGTACGCTGTGGGGCGAGTTCGACCGCAATGTGCCGGACGTGTCGCCCTTCGAGATCGCGCCGATCACACTGCTCGTCGTGCTGTGCGTGGGGCTCACGCTGAGCGCCGGGCCCGTCCTGCGCTACATGGAGGAGACCGCTGCGCTGCTGCAGGCGCCCGCGACCTATGTGGAAGGGGTGCTGGGCAGCTCGCCGGACCCGGAAGGGCTGCGCCTGCCATGAGACGCCTGCGCTACCCGACGCTCGCGTTCTGCATGTTCGTCGGCTGGCTCATGCTGGCCGAGCGGGTGACGCCGGGACAGGTGGTACTGGCCGCTCTCGTCGCGGTCGGCGGTGCCTGGATGATGACCCGGCTGCAGCTCGCGCCCGTGGCGCCGAAGCGCGTGCGGGTGATGGCACGCCTGTTCTACTACGTGTCGACGGACATCATCCGCTCGAACTTCGCGGTCGCCCGCATCATCCTGGGAGGTCGCCCCGCCTGGCAGCACTCCAACTTCCTGCTGATTCCGCTCGAGCTGCGCAACCGCGCCGGCCTCGCGCTGCTGGGGTGCATCATCACCGCCACGCCGGGCACCATCTGGGTCAGCTACGACCCGGCTTCGGGCGAGCTGCTGCTCCACATCCTCGACCTGATCGACGAGGACGCGTGGACGTCGACGATCAAGAACCGCTACGAACGCCTGCTGATGGAGATCTTCGAATGAGCATGGTCGTGCTCTCGTGGTCGCTGACGCTGGCGCAGCTCTTCCTTGCGCTCGCGATCACGTGCGCAGCCATCCGCGTGATCATCGGACCGCGCGCCCAGGATCGCGTGCTCGGCGTCGATACAGTCTACACGAACACACTCCTCCTGATACTCACATTCGGCATCCGGCACGGCAGCGCGCTCTACTTCGAGGCGGCGCTCATCATGGCGCTCTGCGGGTTCGTCGCGACGGCTGCCCTGTCCAAGTTCCTGATGCGCGGCGAGGTGATCGAATGAACGGGCTCCCTGACCTGCCCGCCTGGGCGGCCATCGCCGTTGCCATCTGTGTCCTGATCGGGTCCGGCTTCACGCTGATCGGCGCGATCGGCCTGCTCCGCCTCGAGACGCTGTACCAGCGTGTGCACGCGCCGACAATCGGCTCGTCCTTCGGCGTCGCTTTCATCTCGGCGGCGACGATCATCTGCTTTTCCGCCCTGCGCAGCACCCTGGCGCTCGGGGCGGTCCTGGTCTTCGTGTTCCTGACCCTCACCATGCCGGCCGGCCTGATCCTGCTGGCACGCGCGGCCCTGTTCCGGGACCGGGCAGAGGGGCGGATCGACGTGCCGCCGATGCGGGTGGCGGAGAGCGACGAGGCGTGAGCGGCGCGTCCTCGTGGACAGCGAGGCGACTCCCGCCGCATCTTATCACCATGTGCGGCCGCGACCAGCAAGCGTCCCGGCCCGAACGTGACGACGCGCGGAGGGACCGGTGCTAGGAAAGAGTGCACGCGAGGCGACAGTCGATCGGGGCAACGATCAGGCGACGGGCCGGGGACGGGGCGAGCGCCGGATCGCGGCGTGGATCGGTGCCTCCATTGTCATCAAGGGCGATCTCATCAGCTCCGAGGACACCACCCTCGCCGGACGCGTCGAGGGAAATGTGGACGTGCGAAACCACGCACTGATCGTTGCAGAGGGCGCGCGGATCGAGGGCGACGTCCACGCCGGCAGTGTCTCGCTCAACGGCGTGATCACCGGATCCATCACCGCGGAGCGCAACGTCGAGATCGGCCAGAGTGGCTCGGTCATCGGCGACATCGTCGCCCCGCGGCTGAGCATTGCGGAGGGGGCGTCGCTGGAGGGACAGCTCACGATCCGACCGACCGGGCGCTAGTACCGCGCTGAACGCGGGCGATCCGGGCCGCGCGCGACCGCGGCTTCTGCGCAGGCGGCAGCCCGCCGGGCATCGCAGACTCGAGAGCGAATGCGAACACGAACAAAGAACCGCCCGTGGCAGTCTGCCTTGGGCGGTTCTTTACATGGAGCCGGCGGGAATCGAACCCGCGTCCGCGAATGGATCCTTCAGCGCGTCTACGTGCGTGTTCCGCTCTTCATCGTCTCATCCGGTCGTCGGCTCGCGGACGGCCTCTTCCGGACCAGCCCCGTTGATTCTCATCCGTGCGCGACGGCGCGGCACACACGGACCAGCCCGATTTGTCGTTGCCTCCGGGCCCACCTCGGGCCGGGTCGATCCGGAGACAGGTGCGTAAGGTTTAGTTACGCAGCCAGTGCCAGGTTATCGTTGGCAGTTGTGAACTGTTGCCGCGGATTAACGAGGTGACGGCCACCTCGGCACGCAGCGCCGACTTCACCAGACACGTCGAAACCAGGTCGGCCCCTGCAACTTGATAAATTACCGCAATGCCTCGCGCAACGCAAGGGGAAAACACCTCCGACGCCCGACCGCAAGTGATTGTACCACAACATGTTCTGGCATCGGCAATGCCACGGCGTCGAGCCCGGCTCACCGCGGCTCGTAGCGGCGTTTCGGCGGCGCGACCCTCACCTGGTTTCGGCCATTTTCCTTCGCCTCGTACAGGGCCTCATCGGCGGCCCGGATGAGGTCGTGCGGGCTGTCCGCGCACTCCGGGCAGGACGCGACGCCAATGGAGGCGCGGATCGGGATGGGCCTCCCCTGCCACGAGAAGTCCAGCGCCTCGATGGCGCGGCGTAGCCGCTCGGCGGCGTCCTGCGCGTGGGAGCGGTCGGTTTCCGGCAGCAGCACGACGAACTCCTCGCCGCCGAAGCGCGCCGGCAGGTCGTTGTCGCGCAGCTCGTGCTCGAGTGTGCGTGCGACGAGCTGGAGGACGGCGTCGCCTGCCTCGTGGCCGTGTGTATCGTTGATCTGCTTGAAGTGGTCGAGATCGACGAGGAGCACGGAGAGCGGGCGCACGTACCGCCGGAAGCGTGCGGCCTCCCCATCGAGGGCCGCATCGAAGGCGCGGCGATTCCGCAGCCTGGTGAGAGGATCACGTTCCGCGCGCTCGCGTGCCATGCCGTACCTGCGCGCGTGGTTCAAGACGAGTGCGAAGTACGGCGCCGCGGCATCGACGAGCTCAATGCTGCGCTCGTCGAAGCGCGGGAGCTCGCTCGTCCACAGCGACAACAGACCGACAACGCCGGTCGGCGCCATGAGCGGAACGGTTGCCAGCGCCCTCGGCGGGTAGGCCCAGCGCTCCTCGCGCGAAGCTACGGGAGGCGCGCTGCGCGGGCGGTCCTCGCGGATGATCCTGCTCTCCGCGCGGGCCGCGATTGCCATCTCGGAATCGTCTGCAACGAGTGTACGCCCGGCCTCGGGCCCGCCGTCGCTGCTCTCGCAGACGAGCACGCGTGGCGCATCGTCGTCCCAGATCGCGATCGCTCCACCCGTCGTGTCGACGAGGTCGCGCGCCGCCTGGAGCAGCTCGCGTGCAACCTCATCGAGGTCGGGCTCCGCCGGGATCCGGCGCAGTGCCCGCATGAGCTGATCGAGACGGCGGCGATCGGCGACAGCGGCGAGCTGGAGCTCGTGCGTGTCGAGAACCGCGCGCACGGTCACCGCGGCCGCGTCGAGCACGTCGGCGGCCGGCCGCTGCTGGTCGTTGCCGAACTCGTACGTCAGCAGAGTGCCGTCGCTGCCTTCCGTGCGCAGCCGGCAGGCCACGACCAGTGCGTCTGCGGCGGCCCAGGCGGGCGGTGGGTCGATCTGCATCTGTACACCCTCTTCCCACGCCCATCCGAGCGGCGAGCCGCGCAATGGTGCAGGCGCCGCCGGGAGCGGGCCGCCAGACGTCGCGACTGCGCGCGCGCGGTCTGCGGCGCGCTCGATCCGCCAGAGGAGGACACGGCGCGCGCCGACGCGACCGGCCAGGTCACGCAACGAGTCCTCGAGATCGCGCAGGTGAGCGAGTGCAATGCCCTCCGGCGTGGGTCGCTCGCCGCTATCCGCCTCCGCGAGGATGCGGTCGAGCTGGGCCAGGCGCCGCGCGTCGCGCGCGGCACGCAGGCGCAGGAGCTGGAGTGGCAGCCATGCAGCGGCGATGGCAGCGGTCAGGGCAGCGACGTCGCGCCAGCCGAGCGATTCCCGGACGAGCTCCGTTGCGAGCAGCACCGCCGCAGCGCCTGCGAAGTAGGCGAGCGCGCGCCGACGCTCGACGTCCAGGGTCGCCTGGAAGAGCCAGACGGAGGCGAGGGGAAGCAGCGGGGACGAGAGCGCACCACTCGCCAGCAGCAGCACGTACACGATCGCGCCGCCGGCGATGAGGCGCACGTCCGCCCGCTGGAGTTCTGTCAGCTTCATGGATGCGGTGCGCTGACCTGGAGAATGCGGGTCGCGGCGCAGGCGGCGCCGAACCCGTTGTCGATGTTCACGACCGTAATACCGGCGGCACAGCTGTTCAGCATGCCGAGCAGCGCCGCAATTCCGCCGAACGACGCGCCGTACCCGACGCTCGTCGGCACGGCTATCACGGGCGCACGAACGAGCCCGCCCACGACCGATGGCAGGGCTCCCTCCATGCCTGCCACCACGATAACGACGTCCGCACGCTGCAGCACCTCCGACTCGTTCAGCAGTCGGTGGAGTCCGGCAACGCCAACGTCATACAGGCGCGCCACCCGGCTGCCGAACGCCTCCGCGGTGACCGCGGCCTCCTCGGCCACCGGGAGATCACTCGTGCCCGCGCTCACGACGAGGATCGTTCGTTCCGTTCGAAGCGCGTGGTCCGGCCCGGCCAGCCAGGCGATCCGGCCGGTCTCGTTGACCAGCACGTCGCTGAATGCGCCGCGCAACGCGTCCTGGGCATCCCTGCTGAGGCGCGTGGCCAGGAACCCACTGCGCTCCGCCATGCGCCCACAGATCTCCACGATCTGAGCCGTCGTCTTCCCCTCGCCGAAAACAACTTCGGGCATGCCGTTGCGCAGGGAACGGTGATGATCGAGTCGCGCGTACGCGTGCGTGCCGACCGTCTCCACGGGCGACCAGCTCATGCGCTCCAGCGCGGACGCCGCATCGATGCGCCCCGCCGCCACGTCGTCGAGCAGTGCACGCAGCTGTTCTCGATTCATGCCGATCCTGCGATCGGTCCGACCGACGTCAGCGCCGGATCAAAACCGACTGTGTCGAGGCGGCCATGCGTTCGACAGGGAAAAATTCCCCGTTCCCTGCTGCCGCGAAAGAGGCGGAAATGCCGGGATCCGCCGCAATTCCTTGTCTCCGTTCAAGATATAGCGTGGTACGCGGCCGGGCCAGCAGTTGCATACGTCAGGAGGCGCACCGGAACGGTGGCAGTACGGTTCTTCAGCAAGGAGAGTAAAGCATGCGTGTGCAACTCAAGCACCCCGCGCGACTGGCACTCGCGCTCGCGTTCGGTTTCATCACGGCGTCTGCAGCGGCGGCGCAGGAGCCAACGCCCGAGCCGCAGCCGGCACCCGCTCCGGCCCCTGAGCCGGCACCGGCTCCCGAGGAGCCCGCGCCGCAGGATCCTGCGCCGGAGAAGTGCGAGGTCGTGATCGACGCGGCCGGTGTTCCGATCAATGCGGAGCCGGTTACGGTGAAGGCCTCCTTCTCCCGTGACATCGGTCAGCCGGCGCGGGCGCAGGTTGCATCGGAGAGCGGTGTTCGCGTTCTGTCGGCGGAGCCGGATGCCGAGACGCCGCTGACCTTCACGCTGACGCTGGACACCAGCGCCGGTAACGCGGGCGACTGGGCCATCGCGCTCGAGGGTGAGGGCGGTGCCTGCGAGGGCACGATCTCGGTCCTGCCCGCCTCGGCGCCGCCTTCGCGGTAAGCAGTACGAAGTTGTAGTTCTGCAGTAAACCCTCAGCGGGAGGTGTCCGGCCACCATGGGTTCCATGGTGGGTCGGACACCTCGCTGTGTCTCAGCACAAACGCTATCGGCGGTATGGCCTGCGGCCGACGGCGCCGTCACTCGCGCCGCGTCGTGTCCTGTGTGGTACCGAGATCGATGTTCTTGAGGGCGCGCAGCTCGTCCTGAAGTGCGCGCATCTGCGCCTCACGCACGCGCAGAACGCGCTCGGCCCGATAGAGGGAATCGCGCAGGGCGATGTTGGCGCCTGCAAGCTCCGCGTGCAGCGATTCCTGCTCGGCAAGTCGTTCCTCCAGCAAGGCGATACGGTCGCGCAGCGCCGTCAGCTCCGACTCGACGCGTGCACCATCGCGCTCGAGACGGCTGGCGTTCTCCAGCAGGCTGAACAGCGCGACCGCCTCGCGATGGTGGCCGCGTCCCGGATACCGCTCCAGGAGCTCGCCCAGAAGCTCGCGTGCGCGCTCGACGTCGTACTCCGGATGGTCCGGCGTGGCGTAAGCGAGCGCGGCACGGTAGAGGGCGTCGGGATCCGAGTGCAGCGCCGAATCCGAGACGAACTGGCGAACCACCTCGTCGTAGCGTCCGGCATCGAACGACCGCTCGAAGGCGCTGCTGCATCCGGTCGCCACGCCGAGTCCTGCGGCGAGCAGTGCGGCGCTGCAGACGCGCGCACTGCGCCGGCGTGTGGGGCCGTTCTTCATGCCACCGCCTCCGCCGGTGCAGACCGGGCCGGGCTCAGCTCCACCGCCGGGAGCAGGACGCGGAAGGCAGCGCCGCGTCCCTCGCTCGACTCGACGCCGATCGAACCGCCATGCAGGTGGGCGATCTCGCGGCATATCGTCAGGCCGAGGCCGACACCGCGCCCCGGGACGCTGCGCCCCTCCTTCGCCTGGAAGAACCGTTCGAAGATCCGTTCACGCTCCTCCTCGGGCACGCCCGGTCCCTCGTCGCGGACGGTAATCGCGACCTGGTCGTCGATTGTGCGAACGCTCACGTCGATTGTGCCTCCTTCGGGCGAGAACTTGAGTGCGTTCTCGAGCAGGTTGTCGAAGAGCTGACGCACGCGCTCCGCATCGCAGCGCACGATCGCGTCGGGGTCAGCGTCGACGACGACGCGGATCCCGCGCTCACGCCCCGCGATTGCGGCCGCGTGTCCCGCCGAGCGCGCGATATCGCCGACGTCATGCGGCGTGAGCACTGCCGGTGTACCCGCCTCGAGCGCGGACAGGTTGAGCAGCTTCGCGATCATGGCGGCGAGACGCTCGCCGCTCTCTCGGTTCAGCAGCAGCAGTGTGCGCTGCTGTGGTGTGAGCGGTGCGGCAATCTCGTCGAGCAGCACGTTCACGGTCTCGCGCATCGACGCGAGCGGCGTCTTCAGGTCGTGCGATACGCGGGACAGGAACTCGCGCTGCATGCTGTCGAGCTCGCCCAGCCTGCGGGTCATCGTATTGAAGTCGCCGGCAAGCTGTGCGAACTCCCTGGTCCTTCCGATCGGCAGCCGGTAGTCGAAGTCGCCCCGCGCCACGGCTCGCGTACCCGCCTGCAGCGCTTTCAGCTCACGCGACATGGAGCGCACGAACAGGCCGGGCACGAGGATGCTGAGCAGCAGCGCCACCGCGGCCGCCGCCCAGGACACACGCTCGGCCCGCGCGGCCGAATCGGCGGACGCCGCGAGGCGATCCGTGAGGGCAGCCTGTGACGCCGCCTCGAGCGAGCCCACCCGCTGATACAGCACGGTGAAGAGCGGTGCGAGCACAGCCGCCGAGTCCGCGAGGAACGGCGCCGCAACGTCACCCTGCCGGAGCGGACGTGCACGCTCGCGGAGGTGGTTCCAGGCATCCTCCATCCGTCGAAGCTCGTGGCGCTCGCGCTCGTCCAGCGGAAGCGTGGCGAGCCGCTCCAGCGATGCCGTGACCTCGTTGCTCACCTGCTCGAACTTGGCGAGGTAGCCGGTGTCCGCGGTGACCACATACTTGCTCAGCGTCTCCTGGAGCTGATCGAGCCGCGCGACCTGCTCGGTCGAGCTCGCGTAGAGTCGGGCCGATGTCTCGGACAGCTCGTGTCCCGCGCGTACGCTCTCGCGGATCGTGCCCACGTGGAAGATCAGCAGCACGATCAGGATCGCGACGTGAACTGCGAACGCCGCCGCGAGGCGGGACCCGACACTCATCCGCCTAGGCATGGCCGTACGCCTTCAACTTGTTGCGCACCGTCTTGACGTCGACGCCGAGCTCACGTGCAGCCGCGGCCTTGTTGTTCCCGACACGAGCAAGGGTCTCGAGGATCAGTGTCCGCTCCGCTTCCGCGAGCGTGATCCCGGGACGGAGGCGGATGCTCCCGTCACCGCTGCTCTCGCTGCGCAGGTACGGCGGAAGGTGGCGTGGCTCGATCCAGCCCGAACGCGCGATGATCACCGCACGCTCGACCACGTTCCGCAGCTCGCGCACGTTGCCCGGCCACGGCGCATTCCGCAGGATCTCCATCGCCTCCGCGCGCACACCATGAACGCTCGCGCCGTGCTTCGTGTTGAACTCGCCGATGAAGTACTGCGCGAGCAACGGAATGTCGCTGCTGCGCTCCCGCAGCGGCGGCAGCACGACCGAGAACACGCTCAACCGGTAGAACAGGTCCTCGCGCAGCCTGCCCTCGCGAACCGCGATCGCAGGATCCCGGTTGGTCGCCGCGATCACGCGCACGTCGAACGGAATCTCCCTGGCACCACCGATCCTGCGCGCACTCCCCTCCTCCAGCACCCGCAGCAGCTTCGGCTGCAGGTGCACCGGCATCTCCGCGATCTCGTCCAGGAACAGCGTTCCGCCGTTCGCCATCTCGAAGCACCCTTCGCGCGTACGCGTCGCACCGGTAAACGCACCCTGCTCATGGCCGAACAGCTCGCTCTCCACCAGCTCATCAGGGATCGCAGCCGCGTTCAACGCGAGGAACGGCCCGTTGCGCCGGGCGCTCATCTCGTGGATCGCACGGGCAACGACCTCCTTGCCGGTCCCGCTCTCTCCGGTGATGATCGCGGATGCGTCGCTGCCCGCCAGCAGATCGATCGTCTTGAGCACTTCCCGCATCGGCCGGCTGTGACCGATCACGCGCCTGCTCGCGCCCTCGCCCGTAAGCTGCTCCTGCAGCCGGCGCACCTCCTCCTGCTCCCGGATCTCGCGGGCCACCGACTCCAGCAGCACGTGCAGCGTCGTGTAGTCGATCGGCTTCGTCAGGAAGTCCTGCGCGCCCGCCTTCATCGCCTCGACCGCCGCATCCACGCCGGCATGCGCCGTGATCAGGATCACCGGCAGGGTCGCATCGGCCGCCTTGAGGCGACGCAACAGGTCGATGCCCGAGCTGCCCGGCAGCACGACGTCCGTCACGACGACGTCCGGCCGCCACTCGTCGATGCGCGCTTCCGCCTCCTCCACATCCTTTGCCGCACGGGCGTCATAGCCCCAGCCGCGCAGGCGGAGGAGGAGCACCTCCCGGAGGGCTGCCTCATCGTCGACGATCAGAACACGTAGGGATTCCTGCGACATTCAACCTTCCTGTACGTCTGCCTTGTAAACCAAACGTGCCGGATTATGCAAGAATCAGTCACACGACTGATCTTCAACTGGCACATGGCGTTAGCGGATGCGGCGGGCCGCGTCGGCCGCGAGAAACGATAGGGGTGGGGGGTACCTGTGCCTACCCGGGACTACGCGGCCAGTGCCGTGGTCGCCTCGAGGTACGCCTCGAGGATGGTCTCGGCGTCGGCGAGGGAGCGGACGCGGAAGAGCTCCTCGCGGAGCTTGCGGCCCTCGGGGAGGCCCTTCGTGTACCAGCCGAGGTGCTTCCGGAATTCCAGCATCGCCTTGGTCTCGTCTTCCTCGAACGCGATCGCGTTGCGGGCGTGCTCGATGACGATGCGGAAGCGCTCGGCTGCGTCCGGCTCCTCCGGGATGGGCCGCCCCTCGAGGGCCGCGCGTGCCTCGCGGAAGATCCATGGCCGCCCGTGGGAACCGCGGGCGATCATGATCCCGGCGCAGCCTGTTTCCTCGCGCATGCGCCGCGCGTCTTCGCCGGACCAGACGTCGCCGTTGCCGATGACCGGGATATCGAGCGCCTCTACGACCGCGGCAATCTCGCGCCAGTCGGCACGGCCGGAGTACATCTGCGTGCGCGAGCGGGCGTGCAGTGTCAGCACCTGCGCCCCGGCGTCCTGACAGCGCAGGGCGATGCCGACCGGGTCCCGCGTCTCCTCGCTCCAGCCGCTCCGGATCTTGACGGTCGTCGGGATGTCGATGGCGTCCGCCACGGCGCGGATGATCGCCTCCACCAGGTCGAGGTCGCGCAGGCAGCCGGAGCCGCCGTTGCGCTTCACGACCTTCTTGACCGGGCAGCCAAAGTTGATGTCGAGGAAATCGGGGCGATACACCTCCTCCACGAGCGCGGCAGCCTCCGCCATGGCGCCCGGATCCGCGCCGAAGATCTGGACACCGATCGGCCGCTCCGCGTCGTCGAAGCGCAGGTAGGCATGCGTGCGCTCGCTGCCGCGGCGCAGCCCCTCGGCGCTGACGAACTCGCTGACGACGACGTCTGCGCCGAAGCTGCGGCACAGGCGCCGGAACGGCGCCTCGCTCACCCCGGCCTGTGGGGCCAGGTAGAGGGGAACCGCGCCGTCGCGGAGCCTCCGGAGAAGGTCGTTGAACATGCCGAAAGTTAGCCGTAGGGCGGAGATCGATCAATCCGCGAGCGGATATTTTGCCCCCCATGGCACGGGGGTTTATGTTCGTGCCCCGGCCTTTGCCGGCTGACACGTTTGTTCGACATAGAGGACGGAATGGACCTGAGGGACTTTTTCGATAAGGACGCGATCAACCTGAGTCTCCGTGCCGAGACCAAGGATGATGCGCTGCGCGAGCTCGTCTCACTTCTCGGCCTGGAGGAGAAGAATGAGGCGATCCTCGTGAAGATGCTGAAGCGACGCGAGAATCTCGGCTCGACCGGGATCGGCCGTGGGATCGCCATTCCCCACTGCCGCTCGCTCGTCGTGAATAAGCTGCGGGTTGCATTCGGCAGGAAGATCGGCGGGATCGACTTCAACGCGATCGACAGCCAGCCGGTCGAGTTCATCTTCCTGATCGTCGCACCGCCGCTCGAAGTGAACAATCAGTACCTGCCCGTGCTGGGACGCCTCGCACAGTTTGCGAAGGACCCCGAGAACGTGAAGGCGCTCAAGGCGGTCCAGACGCCTGAGGAGGTCCTGGCACTTCTGGAGCGCCAGACTCAGGCCTGAGCGGAGCGCCCTGTGCCGGTGAACCGGCGGGCGTCACCGGTACGCTCGGTGACGCCCGTTCGGTCCAGGTACTCGAGCAGCGGGATCAGGTGCTTCCGCGTCAATCCCCACACATCCCTGAAGTCCGCAGGACCGATATCCTCCCGGCCCGCGAGCGCATTGCGGGCGGCCTCGATCCCTGAGCGCAGCGCCTCGGTCCACATCCACCGACCCGGCTCCAGGGCCGTCAGCTCACCCTGCCGCCCGAGCAATCGCAGTGCTGCGTCGCAATCGGGATGGGATGTGATCTCGCCCGGCAGCTCGGACTCAACGGGCGCCGCCAGACCGGCGTCGCGGTAGACCCTGCGAAGTGCGTCGAGAAGCGCCTGGTGCCCGGTCGACACCTCCGGCACCCATCCGGCGCGCGCATACAGGGCACCGCTGACGCTCAGGACGCCACGCTGCGTCAGCTCATCGATCGCCGCGTGGAGCAGCTCCGGGTGCGCGCGCGCGGGCAGTGCCCGCCGCAGGATGTCGCGCTCACACCCCGGCTCGAGCGGGTGCTCACCGTGCCACGCATCGACAGCCCCCTCGATTCTCGCAGCGGCATCCAACACGGCCGCCCGCGTGAACACGCGCGTGGTTGACACGGCCACATCGGTCATCGCGGGCAGCGCCGCCTCGACGTCACGCGGGGGCAGGCCGGTCGTGATCGGCAGTGCCGCACGCTCGGCGCCCTGCCAGGGATGGAGTCCGGCGCATGCCATGATCGCCGCCTCCGCGGCACCGGTGATCACGTCGCGCAAACGCCCGGCATCGTCGTCAGCGAGCCGTCCGCGCCGCGGCGCACCCGGCTCGGCAACGACACCACCGCCGATCGTCACTACGGGGGAGTCGCTGCGCACGACGACGCGATCGCGGGCTCGCGCGACCAGCGCACGCTCGAGCCGAAGCTGCGCCCACAGCGTCTCCCCGGGCGCGATCCGCGGATTGCCCATCAAGGTGACGCGCGCCATCGCCTCGTCGGTCCCCAGGTGCGCGCGGACACGGTCACCAGGTTCGAGTGCACGCGGCGCATCCGGCAGCAACGTGAGGAGGACGGTGAGGATGTTCGCCGCGCGCCAGGCATCGCCCTGCACGAGAACGTCACCGCGGGCGACGTCGCTGCGCTCCAGCCCGGCGAGCGCGAGCGCGGTGCGCTCCCCTGCACCGGCGATCTCAGACGCAGTGCCATGCGACTGCACGCCGCGCACGCGCACGTTCCGATCCGCAGGAAGCAGGCGCAGGTGCACGTCGCGCTGCACCGTGCCGCTCCATGCAGTGCCAGTGACGATCGTGCCGGTCCCATGCACAGTGAACACGCGGTCGATCGGCATGCGGAACAGGTCATCGCGCCTGCGCTCCCGTGAGCCGTGCGCACTTGCTGCAAGCGCGTCCCGCAGCTCGTCCAGGCCGGCGCCGGTCGTGCCTGCCACGGGGATGATCGGTGCGTCCGGCCACGGTGTGGCCTCCAGCAGAGTCCGGACGTCCTCCGTTGCAAGCTCCAGCCATTCGGCGTCGACGAGGTCCGTCTTCGTGAGTGCGACGACGAGGGCGCGCACGTCGAGCAGCGCCAGGATCGCAAGGTGCTCGCGCGTCTGCGGCATAACGCCTTCATCCGCAGCGACCACGAGCAGGGCGACGTCCACGCCCGACGCACCGGCCAGCATGTTCCGGACGAACGCCTCGTGCCCCGGCACATCGACGACACCGAAGTGTGTGCCGTCCGGCAGGTCCAGTGCGGCGAACCCGATGTCGACGGTGATCCCGCGACGCTTCTCTTCCGGCAGGCGGTCCGTGTCCGTGCCGGTCAGCGCCCGCACGAGCGTCGTCTTGCCGTGATCGATGTGTCCCGCGGTCCCGAGGATAAGATGCTCCATCACTGCCCTCACACGCGCCGACCCGGAAAGAGTACGCATGTCATGACTCGCGCTCCCGCGTCTCCAGCGTCTCGGCGAGGAAGCCGAGTGAGCGGAGTGCACCGCCCTCGAGCACATGATGATCGAGGTAGCGCGAGAGCACCCTCCAGTGACCTTCGGTGCGTGGCAGCGGGACGGCGACGCCACGCACGAGCGACCGGAGCGCCGCGCGCGCCGCAGGCGGTATGGTGTGACCCTGCACGAGACGTGCGCACTCCGCGCAGCGCACGCCACCAGCGCCGTAATCGAAACTCGCGCTCTCATCGTCACTGACGACACGCCCGCACGAGACGCATTCGTCCAGCGCGGGTGCGAAACCGAGCAGTGATACGATGTACCAGGCCTGCGCGAGCAGCACGGACTCCAGGACATCGGGCTCCGCGTCGCGGATCTGGTGCAGCGCATCGCGCACCGCCTCGAACAGCTCCGGCGCTGGCTCCTCGGACGCCGTGCGGATGACGAGCTCGGCGATCAGGGAGGCACCACCGAAGCGGAGCAGGTCACGCCCCAGCCCCTGCTGCGAGCGCTGCAGCTCGAAACCGCTCAGCGTCTGCAGCTCGCGCGACTCCTTGAGGTAGAAGCTGGCGACGCCCTCTGTGAAGGGCTCGAGGATTCCGCCGAACCGGCTGCGTGGGCGCAGCGCGCCCTTCGCGATCACCGACTGCACCCCGTGGGTGCGCGTCAGCAGGCGCAGGATCTTGCTCGTCTCGCCGTAGGCGAACGCCTGCAGAATCAGTGCGTCCGCCGTGACCAGCGGCATGCGTCAGCTCGTGCGCGTGAGCTGCTCGAGCAGCGCGCGACGCTCCGCCCAGTAGAGCGTGCTGTCCTGGACGTTGCCGGCCGCGAGCTCGGCATCGTGTGTCTCGTCCAGCTCCGCGACCTGCGCGAGCAGGCGACGCCGTGTTTCCGGCGTGCGCTGCCGCGTGAGCATGTAGCCGGCGACCAGCGCAACGACGAGCAGCGGGATGACGAGAAACAGCCAGCGGGCATACGGGAACGGCTCGGAGCCGCCCGGAAGTGTGGGCCGCGCCGCGGGCTCGCTGGCCGCGCCGAGCAGCGCACTCGCGGACGTGCCGGGCACGCCGACCTGCACGGTATAGTCGACGCCGTCCGGCAGTGGCGGCTGGAACGGAGCGCCGATGTAGAGCTCACCGCGGTAGCGCGACGCGACGAAGTATGTCGCGCCCGGGACATCGGCGGTATCCTGAGACACCAGCAGGAATCGACCGTCCGCATCCGTCGTATCCGTGGCGACCGTGGCGCCCGCCATATTGGCCACGCGATGCAGCACGACGACCTGTCCGGCAAGGGCCTCGCCGGCGGGACCGATCACCTTCCCCGGCAGCGACAGCACGTCGGGTGATTCCTGCGCTGCAGCCGGATGGGCGGCCCCGATCAACAGTGCGGCGGCGAGGAGGAACGGGGCCCGTCTCATGGGTTGAACCTGCCGAAATCTTCCGGGTTCATCCTGCGCAGGTACTCGCGCAGCTCGTCCGGGCTGAGCGAGCCCGGGCCCTTCTGCTCCTCGGGCTCGGTTCCCGCAATGAAGTCATCGCTCTCGTCCGAGTGCTCGGCGATCTCGATCGACGTGTGCTCGAGGAGGTCGTCCGTCGTATAGATCGAAGCCGACATCCGCAGCGCGATCGCAATCGAGTCCGATGGCCGCGCGTCCACGCTGATGACCTCGTCGCCTCGCTGGATGATCAGCTCCGCATAGTACGTATTCTCGACGACCTTCGTGATCATCACGCGACGCAGCTCGCCACCCATCCCGCGCACCATGGACGCGAACAGATCGTGCGTGAGCGGCCTGGCAAACTTCATCCCCGCCAGCTCCATCGCGATCGCGCTCGCCTCGCCGGGTCCGATCCAGATCGGCAGCACGCGCGCGCCATCCACCTCCTGCAGGATGACGACGGGCGTGTTCGACGTCCGGTCGAGCCCGAGGCTCTGCACCTTTACTTCGACCATACTGCCTCCTTCCACGCGCTCATCCGCCCACTGCCGTGCGCAGGTCGTCGATGCGATCCGTGCGTTCCCAGGGGAACAGGGTCACCTCGCGTCCGTTCACGCGCGACGTCATCGGCTCACGGCCGAAATGGCCGTAGGCCGCGGTACGGCGGTAGATGGGGTTCTGCAGGCCCAGCGCCCGGATGATACCCCGCGGCGTGAAATCGAACACGTCGCGCAGTGCCTTCGCGATTCGCTCATCGGGTACTTGAGACGTCCCGTACGTATCGACGTGCACCATGACGGGGTCGACGACACCGATCGCGTAGGCGAGGCTGACCTCGCATCGACGCGCGAGTCCGGCTGCCACAACGTTTTTCGCAGCCCACCGCGCCGCGTAGGCAGCCGAACGGTCGACCTTCGAGGGGTCCTTGCCGCTGAACGCGCCGCCGCCGTGGGGCGCAGCGCCACCGTACGTGTCGACGATGATCTTGCGGCCGGTGAGGCCGGCATCACCGTGCGGCCCGCCGACGACGAAGCGGCCGGTCGGGTTCACGTGGATGATGCAGTCGTCCGGATCGAACAGATCCTCCGGCAGAACCGGCTCGATGACACGCTCCAGGACTGCAGCGCGCAGCTCCTCGAGGCCTACGTCCGGCGAGTGCTGGGTGCTCACGACGACGGTCTGCACGCGCACCGGCCGATCGTCCTCATACTCCAGAGTCACCTGGGCCTTCCCGTCCGGCCGCAGCCACGGCAGGTCGCCCTCCTTGCGCGCACTCGCGAGCCGCTGCGTCAGCCGGTGCGCGAACATGACGGGCGCCGGCATCAGCTCGGGCGTCTCATCCACAGCATACCCGAACATCATGCCCTGGTCGCCTGCACCGCCGGGATCAACGCCCTGCGCGATATCCGGCGACTGCTGGCCGATCGACACGAGGACGGCGCACGTCTCGCCGTCGATGCCGTAGCTCGAGTCGGTATAGCCGATCGAGCGGATCGTGCCTCGGACGACCGTCGGGATGTCTACGTAGGTGCTTGTCGTGATCTCTCCTGCGACGAGGCACAGGCCGGTCGTGACGAGGACCTCGCACGCGACCCGCCCGTCCGGGTCGTCTGCCAGGATCGCGTCCAGAATCGCGTCGCTGGTCTGGTCCGCGATCTTGTCGGGGTGCCCTTCACTGACACTCTCGGAAGTGAACAGACGACGCTTCAAGGGTCCGCCTTTCCAGTTAGCAGGGTGCGTCCCGTCAGCCCGCCGCCGGCAGGTTCCAGCGCGTCGAGAACAGGGACAGGTCGAGAAACTGCGAGATGTGCCGCGTCAGGATCGCGACGACCTCCTGCGGCGTCGGCGCGAGCACGGCTGCCGCTGCTGCAGCGCGCGCTTCCGAGTACGGCACACTGCGAATCACCTTCTTGATCTCCGGCAGCGCGGATGCACTCACGCTGAAGGAGGTGATACCGAGCCCGAGCATGAGGAAGACAGCCAGCGGATTTGCAGCGATCTCCCCGCATACGCTCACCTCGATGCCGGCGTCGCGCCCTGCGTCCGCAGTCATCCGCAACAGCCGCAGCACGCTCGGATGGAACGGGTTGTAGCGCGGCGCGAGGCGCGCATTACCGCGGTCCACCGCGAGCGTGTACTGCACGAGGTCGTTCGTGCCGATCGAGAAGAAGTCGCAGTAGCGCGCCAGCTCGTGCGACGTGAGCGCAGCTGCCGGTGTCTCGATCATCGCGCCCAGCTTGTAGCCCGGATTGAAGCGGATCCCCTCCGAGCGCAGCTTCTCCGCCTCCTCGTCGAGCAGCTCGCGCGTCCGCTGGATCTCGTCGATCTCGTTGACGAGCGGCAGCATGATGCGGACGTCGCCGTGCGCCGTCGACCGCAGCAGTGCGCGCAGCTGAACGCGGAACAGCTCGGGCATGTCGAGGAGCACCCGTATCGCACGCCACCCCAGGAACGGATTTTCCTCGGGTGGCATGTGGAGAAACGCCGGGAACTTGTCGCCGCCCAGGTCGAACGTCCGGATGAACACCGCGTCGTCCGGGAATACCTCCGTCACGTCGCGGTAGCAGCGGTACTGCTCCTCCTCCTCGGGCGGCGTGCTGCGGCCGACGACGAAGAACTCCGTGCGGTACAGCCCGATGCCGCGCGCGCCGTGTGCACGCACGACGGCCGCTTCGCTCGGCAGGTCGATGTTGCCGCGCAGCACCACGTGCTGGTTGTCCGGCGTGACCGCCTGCAGGTGGGCGAGCAGCACGAGCTCCTGCTCCCATTCGCGGATCCGGAAGTCGCGCTCCCGGTAGCGTTCCACCTCGTCGAGCTCCGGGGCCACGAGGACGCGTCCCTCGCGACCGTCGAGGATCACCTGCTGGCCGTTCTGCACGAGCTGGGACAGGTCGCCCAGGCTGACGACGGCGGGGATCTGCAGCGAGCGCGCGAGGATCGCGGAATGCGACGTCCTGGTACCGGCATCCGTCCCGATCCCCAGGATCCACTCCCGGTCGAGCTGGACGGTGATCGACGGGGTGAGATCGCGCGCGAGCAGGACGACCGGCTGCTCGAAGCGGTCGAACGAGAGCTCGATGTCCTTCACGCCCAGCAGCCTCCGCATCACGCGGATCTGCACATCGAGCAGGTCGTTCATCCGATCCATCACCATCGGATGGCCACTACGCGACCAGTCCGACTGGTACTCCAGCATGCGCAGCTCGAACGCGCGGGCGGCGCCCAGGAGGTTGTCGCGGATGTACGACACGGTCCCCTCGACGAGGTCCGGGTCGTCGAGCATCAGGATCTGCGGCTCGAAGATCTGCGCCTCGACGCTGCCGAGCTTCTCCGCCGTCTGTGCCTGAATCGAGCGCAGGCGCTCGCGCGCCCACTCGCGCGCCTCATGGAAACGGGCGATCTCGCCGTCGATCTGGTCGGGCGTCACCGTCACGTGCGGCACGCGTAGCGGCTCCCAGCGAAGCACGTACGCGGGGCCGATCACGATGCCGGGCGATGCCGGGATGCCGTCGCGGATCAGAGTCACTCGTTTATTCCTCGCCGAACCTGCCCTCAACGAGCTGCACCAGCTCGTTGAGAGCCTCCTCCGAGTCCGTGCCGGACGCTCGGATCGTTATCTCGCTGCCATACTCCGCAGCCAGCATCATCATGCCCATGATGCTCTTGCCATTCACCTCGAGACTGTCCTTCCGGACGAATACGTCGGCCTCGAACCGACTCGCCGTCTTGACGAACTCGGCGGCCGGCCGCGCATGCAGGCCGAGCTTGTTCCTGATCCGTACCGTGCGCTCCACCCCATTCGCCGAGGCTGTCATTGCCACCTCATGAAGAGTCCGACGAGTACGAACGCGACGAGCACGAGCACGACCGGTGTGCGTACCGCATTGCCGAAGCGAAGCCCAACCAGCAGTCCCAGCCCGGCGGCCGCCGCAGCGATCACCGGGTGCGGCAGCGCGAGCGTGCGTCCACCGGCAACGAGCGGGAGCAGGACACCGAGCAGGAATGCGCCCGTCGTCGCGATCCGGCGCTGAACCTCGGCGACCCACGGCTGGCGCAGCTTCTCGGCCACGCCCGTACCGTGCTCCCAGCCGAGCCTGAACGCATAGATGCGCGCCGCCAGGTGCCCTGCATTGTAGGCGATCAGAAACGCGCCGCACACCACCCACCACGGCATCCCGACGAGGAGCAGCAGCAGCGCGAGCAGCGCGCACACCGGACGCCAACCGGCCCAGATCAGCTGGTCGCCGAGCGAGCCCAGCGATCCTCGCACAGCCGCCTTGAACCGGTCGATCAGTCGCGGGTCCGCGCCCTCCGCCTCGAGACGGGCCACCGCACCGGCCGCGACGCCGACCAGGTACGGGTGGCAGTTGAACACGGCGCTGTGCCGGGCGACCGCCTCACGCAGCCGCTCGCGGTCCCGGCCGTACAGCTCGCGCAGCACCGGCAGCATCACGAACGCGAACCCTGCACCCAGCAGGGTGCGATAGTTCCAGGTCGCCTGGACCGAGAACGAGCGCAGCAGCATCGCCGCGCGTGTCGAACGTACCGGCTCGCTCATGCGATCAGCGACAGCAGTGTTCCGCACAGCAGTCCGAGCAGGAAGATGCGCTTGCGCTCCTGCCAGCCACCGAACACGCTCAGGGCGGCAGCGAGGAGTGTCGTCGTTGCAACTGCGATGGCGCTGCGCACGACCGATTCGGGCAGCGACCAGAACGGCGCGAAGGCGAGCAGCAGGGCCGCGCCCGCGAGTGCGCCGACCGTGGTCACGATCGCGCCGCGCAGGAAATCGAGCACGAGCGCGAGGAGGTGGTTCCGCTCGATCAGGCGCGCGGGGTCGGCGACGGCTGCCGCATCCACGATCAGCCGCTCGTTCGCCCGCCGCAGCACCACCACCGAGCCGCCCGCGATACGCTCCCACGCGAGCGCAAACACGCCGGCGAGGAACAGCGCGGGCACATCGAGCGCGGGCGTAGCAAACATGTACGCCGCCACCCCGCTGACGTTGGCCGTGCCCGCCTCGGGGTAGCGTGCGGCGCCGATCGGCAGCGTCGCGAGGTGGAACACCTCGAGAAGCGCGCCCAGCATTACGCCTTCCGCCGGTCGACCGAAGAGCAGGCCCGTGAGCGCACCGGCAACGATCGGGCGCGAGATCATGACCTGCGGGAAGGCCGTGGAGTCGAGGCCGATGACGCCGGCCAGCAGCGCGACCTGCAGCCAGATCATCCGCCAGTCGGTCCCAGCAGATGGGTGAGGTCGACGCGGCGCGCGCCGGGTACGTCGCGCGCACTGACCTGGACGCCGGCCTCCGCGAGCTGTCGGAGCGCCGCGCGCTCTGCGTCGCTCAGGAACACGTACGGCAGCACCTGCCGCCGCCCGCTCGAGTGATGCAGGCCCCCGATGTTCACCTCCCTGCCCTGCAGCACGCCACCCTCCGCAAGCCTGCTCATCGCTTCGACGGTCCGCGTCAGCACCATCGTTCGACGGGGGTCGTCATGCCACTGCTGCACCAGCAGCCGGCTTTCCTCCACCGTGTGGAACTCCGCCTGGATCTCGTCCGGCAGACCGAGCCCGTACAGCTCCTGCTCCCACGTGGATGCAGCGATCTCATCATCGACGACGACGATGCGGTCCGGGTGCAGCGTCGCGCCCCAGCCGACGACGACCTGCCCGTGGATCAACCGCTCGTCAATTCGCAGCAGAACGATCGGCATCGTGCGATACCAGGTCCGGACTGCAGCCGATGGAAGAGCGTCCCTTCTCGACGAGCAGCGGCAGCAGCCGCTCGACCGGCTGCGTCCGCTGCAACACGAATGTGAGCAGCATGGCGAGGTTCACACCGGCAAGCACATGGAGGTCCTTGCGATCGCGCAGGAGACGGTGCGCGACCATGCCGCAGCTCCCGCTCTTCAGGTCCGTGAACAGGATCGCCGGTCCCTCCTCGAGGTTGTCGCGCACCGCTTCCGCGAGTCCGTCCGGTCCGAGGCCGGAGTTGCTGATCGGGCGCAGCCCCCCATCCGTACCGGTGATCTGACGCACTGCGTCGATCAGGCCGTCGGCGAGAGTGCCGTGCGCGATGACGATGCCCTGGACCGCCGTGGCTTCACTCATAGTCCTGCTCCAGGTACTCGCGCACGCTCGCCATGGCGGGATCGTGGCGAACGTTCCCCTGCTGCATCCGCGCGATCAGCCGCTCGTTGAACTCGCGCGCGGTGTCATGGCCCGAGTAGCGCAGCAGCAGGTTCATCGCGACGACTTCCGTGATCACGGTGATGTTCTTGCCGGCGTTCAGCGGAATCGTCACCGTCGGCAGTGACACCCCCAGGATCTCCGTCGTCATGCCATCCAGTCCCGTACGCTCGTATGCCTCGCGGCGATCCCAGTCGACCAGCTTGACGACCACCTCGATCCGCTTCTGCTGTCGGATCGCGCGGATGCCGAACAGCCGGCGGATATCGATCAGCCCGATGCCGCGGATCTCCATGTGGTGGTCGTGGAAATCCAGGCCGCGGCCGATGAGCACGTCGTTGCCCCGCTTCGTCACCTGCACGACGTCGTCGGCGACCAGCCGGTGTCCGCGCTCGACCAGATCGAGCACGCACTCGCTCTTGCCGATGCCGCTGCGCCCCACGAACAGGAGACCGACGCCGTAGACGTCGGCCATCGAGCCGTGCATCGTCGTCCGCGGTGCGAACGCGTCGTCCAGCCAGGGCTGGAGCCGCCGGTAGAACTCGCCGGTCTTGAGCTTGGAGCGCAGAACGGGTACCCGCGCGGCGTTCGCCAGCTCGATCAGGATGCCCGGTACCTGCTGGTTCTTCGTGACGATGACGGCGGGAATAGCGAGCCGCAGCAGCCGCTCGACCGCCTCCCGCCGCATCCTTTCGTCAACGGAGCGGAGGTACCGGATCTCCGTCTCACCGAGCACCTGGAGGCGACCGCGCGGGAACCGCTCGCTGAATCCGGTCAGCGCGAGCCCGGGGCTCGACACCGTCGGGGATGCGATCGGTCGCTCCAGGTCGGCCGCCTTGGTGAGCAGCTCGAGCTGGAGGTACTGCGACTTGATGCGCAGCAGGTCCCCGACTGTGACGGATGGCGCGGTCGCCTCGCTCATTCAGCTCGTCTGTACTGCCTGGGTGACGGGAATGGTCCGCCGGTCACGGATGCGCCCGCGACGGCGGCGCAGCTGACGTTCCAGTCGCTCGGCAGCGCGATCGAGCGCGCTGCGGAAGGTCTCGGCCTCCCCGTGCGACTGTACCTGCGAGCCTCCCGGAACGGTCACGCGGATCTCCGCGTGCTTGAACGCATTCTCCTGGCTGAACAGGATCTCCGCCGCGGTTGCACGCGGCTCGAAGCGGGTGACCCGCTGCACACGGCTCTGCGCGTGGTCACGGGTGTTGTCGGTGATCGTGCAGTGTCGGGCAGAGATGCGTACGTCCATGAGCCCTCCTTCGCTGCAGATGTCCGGCGCCGCCCCCTGCGGCGCTCAGTGAGACTGCGCCTCGAGAACCGAGCCCAGGTGGTGCTCCGTCTCGTCGGCAGTCCGATCCCAGGTGTGTCGCAGAGCAAAGCGTCGCGCACCCGCGGCGAGCCGCTCGCGGAGCTCGCGGTCCTGCAGCAGGGACGCGAGGCGATCAGCCAGCGCTTCGACGTCGCCGTGCGGAACGAGGAACCCGGTCTCGCCATCAACGACCGAGTCGCGCAGACCCGGTGCGTCGCTCGCGACGGTGGGTGTGCCGCACGCGGCCGCCTCCAGGTTGCTGATACCCCAGCCCTCCTTTGGTGAGGTGAGCACATGCACCCATGACTTGCGGAACAGCTCGATCTTCTCGGATTCGTCCACGAACCCGAGGAACTCGACGCGCTCCTGCAGATTCAGCTCATCGCGGAGCGCCTCGAGCGCAGGGGCCGCATCCCCGCGGCCAGCAATCAGAAGTCGTGCCCGCGTGCCGCGGTCGCGCAACCGTGCAACCGCACGGATGATGAGATCCACGCGCTTGTAGCGCTTCAGCCGGCCCAGGTACAGGAGCGTCGGCTCGTCGAACCGCCTGCCCTCAGGATCCGGCGTCAGCGCCTCCACGTCCACCCCGTTGGGGATCACCCGGATGCGATCGCGGCGGAACCCGCGGCGCACCAGGTCCTGTGCGGTGCTCTCGGAGACCGCTTCCACCGGCAGGCGGCGGTAGAACAGGGGGAGCGGTCGTTCCAGCAGCCAGGTCGCGGCGGCAAACGGCAGGGACGCCTCCTGGAATGCAGTGCTGCCGAAGAGGTGATGCACAAGCAGCACAACCGGTGCCTGTGCCCAGACGGGCGCGAAGACCGGGACCTTGTTGAGGTCCTCGATCAGCAGATCGTGCCCCTGTCGCAACAGCTCGCGACGGTAGTAGCGGCGCACGAACAGGGGGAATGTATGGCGGCCGCCGACCCGGTGCACGTCCATCCCGTCGATCACGGCGCGGGCGGCCGCGCCGGGCCAGCCCGAAACGAGCAGGCTGACCTGGTGGCCCCGCGCGGCAAGTCGGCCGAACACTTCGTGCAGGTGGATTTCCGCGCCACCTGCCTGCGGGTTCAGCCGATCCTGCCAGTTGACGACGAGCAGTCTCAGTGCCGGACTCCTCCGCCCGCTCCCGTGCGCTGCTGCTGCCGGCGCAGCGCGTCCAGTACACCGTTGACGAAGCGGACGCTTTCCTCGTTGCCGTACTTCTCCGCCAGGATCAGTGCCTCGCTGATCGCGACCCGCGCCGGTACGTCGTCCCGAAAGAGAAGCTCCGCCGCACCGATGCGCAGGATGTTCCGGTCGATCACGGAAAGCCGCTCGAGCCGCCAGTTCGTGAGAGCTCCGTCCAGCGCCCGGTCGATCTCCGGCAGGTGCTCGTCGAGAAGACCGACCAGCTCGCGGAGATACGGGCGTTTCACCGGCGCGACACTGCGCGTCTGGTAGAATTCGCTGAGCACGTCACGCACGCTCGCGCTGCCCCGCGATTCCCACGCATACAGGACCTGGAGGGCCCACGAGCGCGCGCCGCGACGCTCACGCATGCGAGGCCTCGATACGCGCATACAGGTCGGCCATCTCCAGCGCAGTGAGCGCCGCTTCCCATCCCTTGTTGCCTGCCTTGCCACCGGCACGCGCCATCGCCTGCGCCGTGTCGTCCGTCGTGAGAACACCGAACGCCACCGGCACGCCATGGTCGAGCGCGTTGCGCAGCAGCCCGTTCGTCGCACCACTCGCGACGTAATCGAAATGGGGCGTCTCGCCGCGGATCACGCAGCCGAGGGCGATCACCCCGTCGAATCCGCCCGCGCGCAGAATGCGGTCCACGGCGAGCGGCAGCTCCCACGCGCCGGGGACGCTGTAGACGACGATATCTTCGGCTGCGACCTCGTGCTGCTCGAGGCATGCCTGCGCGCCGGCCAGGAGCCGGTCGGTCACGAGCTCGTTGAAGCGGCTCACGACGATCGCAAAGCGACGTCCCTTCCCGTTCATGCTTCCCGCGATCCGGGTCACGTCTGCTCCTCGACGGGCGCAGGCACCCGCTCGATGGGCGGCGCGTCCGGGGGAATGTGGCCGAGCTTGTCCCGCTTCGTGCGCAGATAGGCGAGGTTGTGCTCGCTCGGCTGGACGTAGATCGGCTCGCGGCCGGTGATCCGCAGGCCGTAGCCCTCGAGGCCGACGATCTTGCGCGGGTTGTTCGTCAGCAGGCGGATCGAGCGCAGTCCGAGATCGAGCAGAATCTGCGCGCCGATGCCGTAGTCGCGCAGGTCCGGCTTGAAGCCGAGCGACTCGTTCGCCTGCACCGTGTCCTGCCCCTCGTCCTGCAGCGCATACGCGCGGATCTTGTTCGCCAGCCCGATGCCGCGGCCTTCCTGCCGCAGGTACACGATCGCGCCCTCTCCCTGCTCGTCGATGCGCCGCATGGCCGCGTGCAGCTGCTCGCCGCAGTCGCAGCGCATGGAGTGGAACACGTCGCCGGTGAGGCACTCCGAGTGCATTCGAACGAGCACGTTCTTGCGGCCCGCGATATCGCCCTTCACGAGCGCCACGTGCTCGCGCCGGTCGACCTGGTTCTCGTATGCGATCACGCGGAAGTCGCCGTATGGCGTCGGCAGTGAGGCCTCGGCGATGCGCTTGACAAGGCGCTCGTGCTGCAACCGGTACGCGACGATCTGCGCGACCGTGATGAACGTCAGCTTGTGCTCACGCGCGAACGCCTCGAGCGCGTCGCGGCGCGCCATCGAGCCGTCCTCGTTCAGGATCTCACAGATCACGCCCGCCGGCGGCAGTCCCGCGAGGCGGGCAAGGTCCACGGAGGCCTCCGTCTGCCCGACGCGACGTAGCACACCCCCCGGCACTGCACGCAGCGGAAAGACGTGCCCCGGACGGCGCAGGTCCGACGGGCGCGTTGCCGGGTCGACCAGCAGCTGGATCGTCTTCGCGCGGTCGAAGGCGCTGATCCCGGTCGTTACGCCAAAACGCGGCGCGGCATCCACCGAGACGGTGAATGCCGTGCCCATGTAGTCCTGGTTGTGGTCCGTCATGGGTGGGAGGCCGAGCGCGTCCGCCCGGTCACCGGTGATCGCGCAGCAGATCAGGCCCCGCCCATGGGTGGCCATGAAGTTGATCGTCTCGGGCGTAACCAGCGAGGCTGCCGCAACGAGATCTCCCTCGTTCTCACGGTCCTCGTCGTCCGCCACGATGACCATCCGTCCCTCACGGATGTCGCGGATCGCGTCCTCGACGCGTCCCAGCTTCATTCTGATATCTCTCCTGGCTTCGTCGCGCGCCGTCGCTCGACCAGGTGCGCAACGAACTTGCCGATCATGTCACCTTCGAGGTTTACCCGGTCGCCTTCCCGGAGGTGCCGCAGGTTCGTGTGATCCCACGTGTAGGGGATCAGCGCGACCTGCGCAACGTCAGGCCCGGGCAGGGCGTTCACGGTCAGGCTCACGCCATTGATCGCGATGGAGCCGTGCAGCACCGTGACGTCCGCCACCTCTGCCGGCAGCGCGACGTCCAGCAGGACGTGCTCCCCGTCCCGCCGTATCGCCTGCACCGTTCCGACGCCATCCACGTGCCCCTGCACCAGGTGGCCGCCCAGCCGGTCGCCCAGGGCGAGCGCCCGCTCGAGGTTGACTTCGTCACCCTCGACGAGCCGACCGATCGTCGTGCGTGAAAGGGTCGTGCCGATCGCTTCGACCTCGAACCCGCCCGGGTCGTGGCGCGTTACGGTCAGGCAGACGCCGTCCACTGCGATCGAGTCCCCGTCCCGCACGTTCTCGAGCACCCGTCTCGCCGCGATTCGCAGTGCCCGCCCGTTGGCGACCTGCGAGACCCGCTCCACCCTGCCGACCTCTTCGACGATGCCCGTGAACAAAATCTCAGTCCTTCCGCCGGTCGTAGACCAGCTCCACGTCGCTGCCGTGCACGCGCTCCCGTACCAGCCGCCAGGCACCGGGGGGCGGCACGTCCAGCGGGAACGCCGGCGTTCCCGCCGCACCGAGGAAGCGCGGCGCCACGAACAGGTGCAGCCGGTGCGCAAGTCCCCGCGAGAGAAGCTCCGCCGCGACCTCTCCGCCGCCTTCGCACAGCACTGCACCAACGCCCTGTGCGTACAGCTCCTTCAGCACAGTAGCGGCATCGACGCGCCCGTTACGCTCCTGCACGCGCTGCACGCGCACGCCGGCCGCCTCCAGTCGCGCGACCGCATCACCCGGTGCCCGGTCCGTGCAGAACACCGCTGCCGGGACGTCCCGTGCGGTACGTACGAGGCGGCTCGACACATCGAGCGACGCGGCGGAATCCAGTACGACGCGTAACGGCGGCGTGCGCGGCTGCGGCGTACCTCGCGCCGTCAGCAGGGGATCATCCGCGCGCGCCGTCCCTGCACCGATCAGGATCGCGTCGAATCCCGCGCGCAGCGATTGCACCGCATCGTTAGCCGCAGGCCCGGTGATCGCCGTGCGCTCGCCTGCGCGGGCACTCAGCCGACCGTCCAGGGAGATCGCCAGCTTCAGCGCGACGAAGGTGGAGTCCTGCTCATGGCGGTGGAAGAAGGCACCGTTCAACGCACGCGCCGCATCCTCCTCCACGCCGGCAGTGACCTCGATACCCGCTGCCCTCAGACGCTCAATGCCCCCCCGTGCGACCTGGTTCGGATCGAGCGTCGCGATTACGACACGTGCGACGCCCGATCGAAGCACCGCGTCCGTGCACGGCGGTGTGCGACCATGGTGGTTGCACGGCTCGAGCGTAACGTACAGCGTCGCACCGCGGGCCCGCTCACCGGCAGCCTCGAGTGCGACGACCTCCGCGTGCGGACCGCCATACTCCGCGTGCCACCCCTCGCCGACGACTTCGTCGTCGTGCACGACCACGGCACCCACCATCGGATTCGGCCGGGTACGTGCCCAGCCGCGCTCGGCGAGCGCGAGGGCTCGCCGCATCCACGCGGCGTCGACCGCAGTGTCAGAACGTGAGGCGGAGCCCAAGGCTGCCGTACCAGCCGTCCTTCTCGAGGAGGTCCGTTGCACCCGACCCGCTGAAGCTGTCGGCGCCCTGCTGCCAGCCGACCTCGCCGACCAGGCTGACGATGACGACGGTGAACGCAAGGTTGCCGAACGCCGTCAGCCGCTTCGAGCTGAAGTCGCCCTGGCGGACCGTGCGCGTGCCGTCCGTGGACGGGTCGTTGGTGACGTAGCGCAGCAGTGCGTCGCTCGAGTACCAGTCGTAGCCGAGGCCGGCCGTAGCCGAGAACAGCAGGAACCGCTTGCCGATCGTCGCGCGGGCGCTCCACGCACTCAGACCGTCGAGCGCAAAATGCCCTTCCGTGTCCGTCACGTCGGGATCGCCGTGCACGACGTCGCCGAGGCTGCGGTACATGCCCGTGACGGAGATGCCGGGCACCGTGAACGACTCGCGCAGGATGCCGACCTGCGCACCGATGCCCCACGTCGTGATCCCGCTGTCGAATCCGTCGTCACCCGGAAGCAACACGCGACCGAGCGTGAACAGCCCGTCGATCGAGCCGAATCCGCCAACCGTCGGCATCAGCGAAAGCCCCTGATAGATGCCGACGGCACCGTCGACGGCAACGACGGGCACCCATGCGTCGACCTCGTTCCCGTTGCGCGTGGCGGTCGCAGGAAGACGCACCTTGCCGACGTTCACGCGCGGCGTCACCGCGATCCGCGGGAAGCTGCCGATGCGCATGCCGAGCGTGCTCGAGGTACCGAGCGTCGGATTGCCTCCGATCGCTGCGATGCCGACGCGCGCCTGTGTGATCTCGATGGCCTGCCCGATCGTGTTGCAGAAGTCCAGCTCGGCCTTCGGCACGTCGCGCTCGCACAGTGTCATCATGCTCTGCGCGCTCGCAGGCATCGGCGCTGCTGTGGCTGCGAGTGCAACCATGGCGCCGAACAGAGCGACGCGAGCGCCTCGACGAAGCACGCTCGCGACAGCCGAGCGCAGGTTGATCACGGCGTCATGCTCGATGCTGCAACCGCCCATCATGCCTCCACCAGCTCGACGGGAGTCGAACCACGCGTGATCGATCCGAGGAGCCACGCCTCCTCGCCGGATGCGCGCAGCCGCTGGATCACGCTGTCCGCATCCGACGCGGCCACGACTGCGATCATCCCGACTCCCATGTTCAGCGTCTGGAACATCTCGTTGTCGGAGATGCCGCCGTGCTCCTGCACGGCCAGGAACTCCGCGGGTGGCGTCCAGCTCCCGCGCTCGACCCGCGCCTGCAACCCGTCCGGCACGACTCGATCGAGGTTTCCGGGAATGCCTCCGCCCGTGATGTGGGCGAGGGCATGAATCACGCCGTCGTCCAGGAGCGGGCGCAGCGAGCGCGCATACGCACGATGAGGCCGCAGCAGGACGTCACCTGCGGTCTCGGTCGTGCCGGGGAACGGGTCGTTCACGGTGAGACCGAGCCGATCGAAAAGCAGTCGACGCAGGAGAGAGTAGCCGTTCGTATGGAAGCCACTCGATGCGATGCCGATCAGCGCGTCACCCTCCTGCACACGCGCCTTGCCCGGCCGGTTCTCCTCTTCGACCACGCCCACGATGAACCCCGCCAGGTCGTACTCGCCGGGCGCATAGAAGTCAGGCATCTCGGCGGTCTCGCCGCCCAGCAGTGCGCACTCGTTCTCTCGACATGCACTCGCGAGGCCGGTGACGATCTGCTCGACCGTCCCCGCCTCGAGGCGACCCATGCCAATGTAGTCGAGGAAGAAGAGGGGTCGCGCACCTTCGACGAGGATGTCGTTGACGCAGTGGTTGACGAGGTCGACACCGACGGTGTCGTGCCGGTTCGCCATCATCGCGACCTTGAGCTTCGTGCCGACGCCATCGGCGCTCGAGACAAGCAGCGGCGACCGCATGCCCGACGGCACACGGAACAGCCCGCCGAACCCGCCCGGATTCGGCACCACCCCCGCCGTTGCCGTGCGCCGGACCAGGTCGAGGATGCGCGTCTTCGCGTCCTGCGCGACGTCGCGGTCGACACCGGCGTCGCGGTAGCTCAGGCCGCGCGTCTCAGACATTGGTCAGTGTCGCGACGGCGTGCTCGAACGTCGTCATGCCGTGGAAGGCCCGCACGCGGTCGTGGACTTCCTGGGCCTTCAGGTTGATCAGTCGCTCTACGCCCATCCGCTCGACGGAGAAGGAGCCGAGCGCGGAGCCGTAGATCATTGCACGACGGAGATGCTCGTCGGTCAGCGCATCACAGCGCGCCAGGTAGCCGACGAAGCCGCCGGCGAATGCATCGCCCGCACCCGTTGGATCGTAAACGTCCTCGAGCGGGAAGCCCGGCGCGTTGAAGATCAGATCCCTGGTGAAGAGCATCGCGCCGTGCTCCCCCTTCTTGATGATCACCATCTCCGGGCCATGCCGCTGGATCCAGCGCGCGGCGCGCAGGAGGTTGTGATCGCCCGACAGCTCGCGTGCCTCGCTGTCGTTCACCATCAGCAGGTTTACGCGCGACAGCAGTTCCAGAAGCGCCTCACGCTTGCCGGAGATCCAGAAATTCATGGTGTCGCAGGCGACAAGACGCGGCGCGTGGACCTGCCTCAGCACGTCCAGCTGAAGCTCGGGGTCGATGTTGCCGAGAAAGACGTACCTGGTGTCGCGGAACCGCTCCGGCAGCTTTGGCTGGAAATCGGCGAACACGCCGAGCCGCGTCTCCCGAGTCTCGCGACTGTTCAGGTCGTAGCTGTAGACCCCCGACCAGCGGAAGCTCTCGCCGGGACGGCGCTCGACACCGCTCAGATCGACGCCGCGCTCCTCGAGGAAGCGCAGCTGCTCGAGCGGGTAGTCGTCGCCGACCACCCCGACGAGCTGGACCGCGCCGAACAATGATGCCGCTGCGCTGAAGAAGGTGCCGGATCCACCGACCGTGTCGCTCGCCATGCCGAACGGCGTTTCGATCGTGTCGAGGGCGATGCTGCCGACAACCAGGACGCTCATGCCGCGTTCTCCTCCCGGTCCATGCGGTCGGGGGCGTTGAGACCAAGAATGTGCAACCCGTTACGAAGCACCGTGCGCACGCCACGCGCGAGCACGAGGCGCGCAGCGCGCAGCTCGTCGTCGTCCACGAGTACCGCGAGCGCCGGGTTGCGGCTGGGGTTACCGGCGTGGTACCAGGAGTTCACGAGCGAAGCCGTGGCCTCCAGGTAGTCACACAGCAGGTGCGGCGCACGCGCATCCGCCGCACGCTGCACGACCGACGGGAACTCCGCGAGCTGCTTGATCAGCTCCTGCTCCGACGGGTCCGTCAGTCGATCGAGCTGCGATGCCTCTACGCGAAGGGCGCCGGGATCGACGCCTGCCTTGCGGAAGATGCTCATCATCCGCGCGTGCGCGTACTGCACCTTGTAGACCGGGTTCTTCTCCGACTGGTCCAGTGCCAGGTCGAGGTCGAACAGCATCTGCGCATCGGCGCGCCGCATCAGGAAGAAGTAGCGCGCGACGTCGACGCCCGTTTCCGTGAAGAGGTCGCGCAGCGTCACGATGTTGCCCGCGCGCTTGCTCAGCTTCACTTCCTCGCCCCCGCGCACGATGCGCACCATCTGCACGATCTCGACGTCGAGCAGGTCGGGGTGCCCGAGCGCGGCGAGCGCCGCCTTCATGCGAGGCACGTAGCCGTGGTGATCCGCGCCCCAGACGTTGATGACGTAGTCGAAGCGCTTTGCCTTCTCGCGATGGTAGGCCAGGTCGGGCAGGAAATAGGTGTAGGTGCCGTCGCTCTTGACGAGCACGCGGTCCTTGTCGTCGCCGAATGCGGTGGTGCGGAGCCACACCGCGCCGTCCTGCTCGTACGTCAGGCCGTGGCTGGCCAGGTCGTTGAGCGTCTCCGTCAGCCGGTCCTCTTCGTAGAGCGACGACTCCCGGAAGTAGGTGTCGAATACAACACCGAACTCCCGCAGGTCCCGGTCATGCTCCTCGCCCATCACGCGCACGCCGAAGTCGCGCATGACCTTGAGCCGCGCCGGCCGGTCCATCGCGCGCAGCTCATCGCCCCGCTCACGCTCGAGCTGCTGTGCGAGCTCGATCACGTACTCGCCGTGGTAGCCGTTCTCCGGGATCGGCGTCTCCGTACCGTTCAGCGTGAGCCAGCGCGCCTCGATGGACTCGGCGAGCCGGTCGATCTGGACGCCCGCGTCATTGACGTAGAATTCGCGGGTGACGTTCCAGCCCGTCCACTCGAGCAGCGAGGAAATGCCGTCACCGATCGCGGCGCCACGACCGTGCGCGACGTGCAGCGGCCCGGTCGGGTTCGCCGATACGAACTCCACCTGTACGCGCTTGCCACCACCGCTCGTGCTGCGGCCGTACGTCTCGTCCGCATCGACGACCTCGACGAGCTTCGCGCTCAGGCTCGCCTGGGCCAGGCGGAAGTTGATGAAGCCCGGACCTGCGACTTCTGCGCTCCTCACACCGGCGGCGTCGAGGTCCAAACGGGCAATGATCTGCTCTGCGATCGCGCGCGGCGGCTGGCCGACGCGCTTTGCGAGCAGCATCGCGAGGTTGGAGGCGATATCGCCGTGTTCGGGGTTGCGCGGCCGGTCGAGCTGAACCGGTACGTCGTCACTGCCGGCCAGCTCGCCCGCAACGCGGGCGAGCTGCGCGCGCAACGCTTCGGTCGGCATCAGGCCGACCCGGCAGCGCTGGTCGACTCGCTCCTGGAGCCGCTGTCACTCTTCGAGCCTCCGCTGTCCTTCTCGGCGGCCTTCTTGTAGGAGTCACTGCGGTAGTCCGTGATGTAGAAGCCGGAGCCCTTGAACAGCAGGCCGGCACCCGGCGAGAGCAACCGCTCGGCGACACCTCCACACTCCGGGCAGGTGTCGACCGGAGCATCGCTCATGCGCTGGAACTTCTCGAAAGCATGACCGTTGACGCAGCGGTATTCGTATGTCGGCATGGTTCTACGTGATTCTGGACAAAAGCCGGCAGAAGTTAGCCGGCGGTGGTTCCTGACGCCACTCCGCGCCATACCCCCCACTGCTCGCGGAGTGCGTCGCTGATCTCCCCCAGCGTGGCGTCGGCACGGACCGCCTCGATCATCAGGGGAAGCAGATTGTCGGAGCCGGACGCCGCCTGGCGCAGCGCGTCGAGGGCCGCGCGGACCTGCCCGGCGTCCCGCCGGGCCCGGAGAGCCGCCAGCCGCTCCCGCTGTGCGGCCTCCAGCTTGGAGTAGTCGGGTCTCGGGATCCGCGGAGGCGGCTCATCGACCTGGAGTACGTTCACCCCGACGACCTGGCGCTCCCCCCGCTCGACGCTGAGCTGGTGCTCGTACGCCGCGCGGTGGATCTCCTCCTGGAAGAACGCGATCGCCTGCGCCGCACCGCCCAGCTCCACGACGCGGTCCAGGTAGGCCCGGGCCGCGCCCTCCAGCTCGTTCGTCAGCGCCTCGATGTAGTAGCTGCCGCCCAGCGGGTCGGCCGTGTCGGCGACGCCCGACTCGGCGGCCAGGATCTGCTGGGTCCGCAGGGCGAGCCGGACGGACTCCTCGGTCGGCAGTGCCAGCGCCTCATCGTACGCGTTCGTGTGCAGCGACTGGGTCCCGCCGAGCACCGCTGCCAGAGCCTGCACGGTGACCCGGACCACGTTGTTGAGTGGCTGCTGGGCGGTGAGCGTTACACCGCCCGTCTGGGTGTGGAAGCGGAGTCGGGCGGACTCGTCGCTCGCGCCGTACCGCTCGCGCATGAGGCGCGCCCAGAGGCGACGTGCGGCACGGAACTTCGCCACCTCCTCGAACAGGTTGTTGTGCGCCGCGAAGAAGAACGAGAGTCGCGGGGCGAACCGCTCGAGCGGCAGCCCGCGCGCGAGTGCGCGCTCGACGTACTCGAGCGCGTTGGCGAACGTGAAGGCGATCTCCTGCGCCGCGGTCGAGCCGGCCTCGCGAATATGGTAGCCGCTGATCGAGATCGTGTTCCAGCGCGGTACCTCCCGCGCACAGAAGTCGAAGATGTCGGTAACGAGCCGCAGGCTCGGCTCGACGGGATAGATGTAGGTACCGCGGGCGATGTATTCCTTGAGGATGTCGTTCTGGACCGTGCCGGCCAGCGCCGTGCGCGGCACACCGCGCTCATCCGCGAGCGCGACGTAGAACGCGAGCAGGATCGCCGCCGTCGCATTGATGGTCATCGACACGGACACCTGCTCGAGCGGGATCCCGTCGAACAGTGTACGCATGTCGTCGAGGCTCGCGATCGCGACGCCCACCCTGCCGACCTCCCCCTGCGCCATCGGGTGGTCGCTGTCGTAGCCCATCTGCGTCGGCAGGTCGAACGCGACGGAGAGCCCGGTCTGACCGTGGTCCAGGAGGTAGTGGTAGCGGCGGTTCGTCTCCGCGGCGGTGCCGAAGCCCGCATACTGGCGCATGGTCCACAGACGGCCGCGGTACATCGTTTCGTAGACGCCGCGCGTGAACGGGAATGCGCCGGGCCGCCCCAGGTCGGACTGCGGGTCGAGCTCCACGTCCTCAGGGCCGTAGACCGGCTGGATCGGCTCGCCACCGGAGCGCACGTGTCGTCTCTCGCTCACGCCGCCTCCACCTCGAACTCGATCATGATGGCGCCCTTCTCGACCGCCTGCCCCGCGGCGACGGCCACACGCGCGACAACGCCGGCGGCGTCCGCCTTCAGCTCGTTCTCCATCTTCATCGCCTCGACGATCGCGACGCCCTGCCCCGCCTCGACGCGCTGGCCCGGCTCGACGAGCAGCCGCACGACGAGTCCCGGCATCGGCGCACGCACCGGCTTCGGCCCGCGCGGCCCCGCGGCAGAGGATGTGAGCGCCCGGATCGCGCGCGTCCGCTCATCGACGACCTCGGTGTCGTAGCGCGCACCGTTCGCGTGCAGCACCCATTCCCCCGCGCGCCCGCTCGCGGCGTGAAGCAGGTACGACTGCCCGTCGAGCAGGAGATGGTGCATCGGAGTGCCCGGAACGGGGCGCAGGTCCGCCTGCACACGCGCGCCGTCCACCGCCATTCCCTCGTCATCGAGCGTCACCTCGAACGTGCGCTCGCCGATCGTCACATAGTAACGCATTCGAACTCCGCCACCGTCTCCACGTGCGTGGTCTGCGGAAACATGTCGAAGCAGCGCACGCCGGTCATGCGCAGCACGGGCATCAGGCGCTGCGCGTCCCGAGCCAGTGTGGCCGGGTCACAGCTCACGTACACCAGGCGTCGGGGCGGTGTCGCGACCAGCGCTGCCGCGGCCTCCGCCGCCAGGCCCGCGCGAGGCGGATTCACGACGACGACGTCTCCGGGCAGCACCTCGGGCAGCGCATCCTCCACGCGCGCCTCGATCATCCGTGCCCCCGGGAGTGCCCGCCTCGCCTCCGCCACTGCCTGCGCGTCCAGCTCGATCCCGACCACGTCCGCGCCTGCGCGTGCCGCCCGCCGCGCGTGCAGTGCCACACCGCAGTACGCGTCTACGAGTCTCATACCTGTCCCTGGCGCGACACAGTCGAGCACGTGCGCCTCGAGCGCCTGCGCCGTGCCGCGGTTCACCTGGAGGAACACTGCGCCGCCGAGCAGGACCCGCTCACCGTCCCAGTCTTCCTCGACGTGGTCCGCACCGGCCAGCAACACAGGTGCGTCCCCGGGCGCGCGGCGCTGCCACACCGAGCAGAGGCCCGGCACGCGGGCGATCAGCTCGTCGGCGCGGCCCACCCCGTAGCCGCCCTCCACCAGCAGCGTCAGGTCGCCGCGCGACGTGCCCCGCAGCGTGAGCCGCAGCCGGTCGCCGGACGGCAGGCGCGACGCGTTGGGCCCCCACGCCGCACGAAGGGCGGACCAGCCCTCCGCCACCGCAGCCTCCGGCAGCAGACACGCACCATCCATGTCCAACACGCGATCCGGCCGCAGCCGGTCGTGAAAGCCGGACACAACGCGATCGCCGCCGATCCGACGCAGTGCAATGCTGACGCGGTTGCGATAGCGGAACTCGCTCGGCGATGCGACGACCGGCGGCACGTCGACGGTCACACCACCGATGCGCCGCATCGCCTCCCGCACGATGGTCCGTTTCGCCTCGAGCTGCGCTTCGTACGACAGGTGCTCGATCGTGCAGCCGCCGCACCGCTCGTAGTACCTGCACGGGGGCGTCCGGCGCTGCGGTGAGGACGTCACCACGCGCAACGGCTCTGCCCGCACGTAGCGCCGCTTCTCCTCGACGAGACGCGCCTCGACGATATCGCCCGGCGCCGTGCGCGCGACGAACGCAACGCGTCCGTCCGCCAGACGCCCGACACCGGCTCCCCCGGCGGCAATCGACTCGATGGTCAGACGCTCGCTCATTGCAGCGCCAGCTGCTCCACCTGCGATGCCAGCGATGCCAGGTCGAACGGCTTTGCGATTACTCCCGCCGCACCGAGCTGCAGGAGCGCTTCCCGCTCCGCGTCCGCACGCCCCGTGAGGAACGCGAAGCGGGTCTTCTCGCATCCCGGCAGCGCACGCACGGCCGCCACGACGTCCCTGCCATCGGCACCGTCCAGCACGACGTCGAGCAGCATCAGATCGATGCGCGTCGTACGGGCGAGTGCGACCGCCGTCGCGACGTCCTCCGCCTCGAGCAGCGCGTGACCGGCCGCGACGAGCACGTAGCCGGCCGCAAGGCGGATCAGGGGGTCGTCGTCGACGAGGAGAATGGTCATTCCGGCGCGGGCCCGTCCGTGGCGTCGCTCCCAGGCGTGGCTGCTTCCGTCGACGCCCGGGCGTCCGTCGACTCCTTCGCTTCCGTCGACTCCTTCGCTTCCGTCGACTCCTTCGCTTCCGTCGACTCCTTCGCTTCCGTCGACTCCTTCGCTTCCGTCGACTCCTTCGCTTCCGTCGACTCCTTCGCTTCCTTGGGCTCGCGCAGCTCGAGCACGACCGCCTTCAGCGTCTTTACGAGGTCCCGCACCAGTGGCGGGACGTCCTCCGGCTCCGCCTCCTCCACCGCGGTCGCGGCTTCCGTGATCTGCGGGTAGCCGTACGTCGCACCGGAACCGCGCAACGAGTGCGCCAATCGGCGAATCGTGCCGAGCGCACCGACGGGGTCGGCCTCCATGGTGGTCGCGGCGGTCTCCAGCGCTTCGATGCGCGTGTTGAGGGCACTGCGCAGGAACTGCTTCAGGTCATCCATGCGTTCAATCCGGGAGGAGTCGTGCAACAACGTCGATGAGGACTGACTCGTCGATGATCGGCTTCGAGACGTACTCATCGAATCCGGCGGCGAGGAACTTCTCGCGGTCGCCGGCCATGGCATGCGCGGTGAGTGCGACCACCGGCAGCTCGCGCAGGCGTGCGTCGCTCTTCATCAGCGCAAGCACGTCTGTGCCGTCCATCTCGGGCAGCGAGATGTCGAGCAGCACGAGATCCGGCGGCGCGGAGCGCATGCCGTGCAGCGCCTCCGCGCCAGCGCCGTACTCGACGATCTCGTAGCGGTCCTCGAGGATCGCCCGCACGAGCAGGCGGTTGTCCGGATTGTCCTCGACGACTGCGATCGTTTTCATTCGCTGCGCTCCAGGTGTACCTCGAGTGCGGGGCGTGCAGCATCGATCTCCCCGGCGACGTACATGCGCAGCTCGCTCCACGTCTCGTCGCCGAGCTCCGCGCGCGCCTCGATCTCCTGCACGATGAGCCGCAGTCGCTCCAGCCCGAGGTTGCCCGCGCTCGACTTGATCGCGTGCGCGGCCCGCGCAGCATCGAGAGCGCTGGCGCTCGCGAGCAGAGCGTCAACCCGTGCGGGGACGTGCTCCAGGAACGCGCGGATCATGCGCTGCACGAGCTGCAGCCCGCCGATTCGCTGAACGCGCTCGAGCGCGCGTATGTCCAGAACGGGGGCATCGCCGGTGATCGCGCTTACGTCCATGTCCACGCGCACCTCAGCGATGACCGAAGTCAGGCGAAGCCCAGGGGCTGCGCTGCGCGTTCGACGCGATCCGCCCCACGGCCCGCCGCCGCCGACGCTCCGTCTCCAGCAGCACTGCTGCGACGGCCGCTGCCCGCAGCGCCGCCTCGTCCGTCGCCGGCTGCAGCACGTCCGGATGCTCGTCGACGTAGCGGATGTCGATGTTGCCCGCGCGGAAATCCGGCTCGCGCAGCACGCGCTCGTGGAATCCGACGCTCGTTTCGACGCCGACGATGCGCAGCTCTGCCAGCGCCCGCTGCATGCGGGCGATCGCGGACGCGCGATCATCGCCATGCACGATCAGCTTGCCGAGCAGTGGGTCATAGAACAGTGAGACCTCGAACCCCTCGGTGACACAACCGTCCCACCGCACGCCCGGCCCGGTGGGCAGGTCCACCGCAGTGATGCGGCCCGCGGACGGCAGGAACCCGTGTGCCGGGTCCTCGCTCGTGATCCGGCACTCGATTGCGTGCCCCACAGGCACGAGCGCATCCTGCTCGAGCGTGAGGGGCTCGCCCGCCGCGATGCGAAGCTGCCAATGCACCAGGTCTACCCCGAAGGCCAGCTCCGTGACAGGGTGCTCGACCTGGATGCGCGTGTTCATCTCCAGGAAGTAGAATTCACCGTTCTCGTAGAGGAACTCGATCGTGCCCGCGTTGCGGTAGCCGACCGCGGCGGCAGCGGCAACGGCAGCTGCGCCCATCCGCGCACGCAATCCGGCATCCACGACGGGCGAGGGAGCCTCCTCGATCATCTTCTGGTGACGCCGCTGCACCGAGCACTCCCGCTCCCCGAGGTGCAGCACCTTCCCGTGAGCGTCTGCGAGTATCTGGATCTCGATGTGGCGGGGGCGCTCGAGATACTTCTCGATGTAGACGCTGTCGTCACCGAAGGCCTGACGCGCCTCGCGCTGTGCGCCCTCGAATGCGCTCTGCATCTCCGACGCGTCGCGCACGACGCGCATGCCTTTGCCGCCGCCGCCGGCCGCTGCCTTGAGCAGCACCGGGTAACCGAACGCCCGCGCGGCGTTCTCCGCCGCCGCTGCGTCCGCGAGAGGTTCCGCCGTGCCGGGCACGACCGGAACGCCCGCGTCGATCATCCGGCGGCGCGCCTCGGTCTTGTCACCCATGGCCAGGATCGCGGATGCGGGCGGCCCGATGAATATGAGCCCTGCGTCCTCCACCGCCTGCGCAAACGGCGCACGCTCGGCGAGAAACCCATAGCCGGGGTGCACGGCATCGCAGCCGCTGCGCTTCGCTACGGCCAGCAGCACATCCGCGCGCAGGTAGCTCTCGCTCGCGGCCGCTCCCCCGATCGGGTAGGCCTCGTCCGCCTCGAACACGTGCGGCGACAGCCGATCCGCCTCGGAGAACACGGCGACGCTGCGAATGCCCAGCTCACGACACGCGCGGATGATGCGGACGGCGATCTCACCGCGGTTGGCGATCAGGACCTTCTGGATGCGATGGACAGTCATGCGTGATTCACGGTGCCGCAGTAGTCGGACGTGCCCCCCGCGCCCTGACCCAGGCCCGGGCCCGCGCCCGCCTCACCTCAAAGGGGTATGCACCCATGCTTCTTCGGTGGGTTCGAGTCCCGCTTGTTCCTCAGCATGTCGAGAGCGTTGATCAGGCGGGCGCGCGTCTCGCGCGGATCGATCACGTCGTCGATGTATCCGCGGGCTGCGGCCGCGTACGGATTCGCGAATTGCTCGCGGTACTCCTCCTCGCGCTGTCTCGCTGCGACCGCGGGATCGTCCGCCTCCGCAATCTCCTTGCGGAACAGGATCTCGACGGCTCCCTTCGGGCCCATGACCGCGATCTCCGCGGTCGGCCAGGCGAGGTTGACGTCACCACGGATGTGCTTGGAGTTCATGACGTCGTATGCGCCGCCATATGCCTTGCGCGTGATGACCGTGACCCGCGGAACCGTCGCTTCCGAGAACGCAAACAGCAACTTGGCGCCGTGGCGGATGATGCCGCCGTGCTCCTGCGCGACGCCGGGCAGGAAGCCGGGGACGTCCTCGAACACGACGAGCGGAATGTTGAACGCGTCGCAGAAGCGGACGAAGCGTGCGCCCTTCACCGAGCTGTTGATGTCCAGCACGCCCGCGAGCACGGCAGGCTGGTTCGCCACGATGCCGACCGGCCTGCCACCGAGGTGCGCGAAGCCGACCACGATGTTCTGCGCGAACTGCGCATGCACCTCGTAGAACTCGCCATCGTCCACCACACGCCGGATCACGTCCAGCATGTCGTACGGCTTTGTCGGCTCGTCCGGTACGATCGAGAGCAGCTCCTCATCCGCACGATCGAATGGATCATCCGTCGGCCGCTCCGGTCCTTCCTCCCGGTTGTTCTGCGGGATGTAATGGAACAGCGTACGGATCGACTCGAGGCACTCCAGCTCGCTGTCATGCGCGAAGTGTGCGACACCGGAGACGCTGGCGTGCACGTCCGCACCGCCCAGGCCCTCCATGTCGATCTCCTCGTGCGTCACCGTCTTCACGACGTTCGGGCCGGTCACGAACATGTAGCTCGTGCCGCGGACCATGTAGACGAAGTCGGTGATCGCGGGCGAGTAGACGGCGCCGCCGGCGCACGGTCCGAGGATCGCGCTGATCTGTGGGACGACGCCCGATGCAAGCGTGTTCCGCAGGAAGATGTCGGCGTATCCACCGAGCGAGACCACGCCTTCCTGGATACGCGCACCGCCGGAGTCGTTGAGCCCGACGATGGGTGCGCCGTTCTTGAGCGCGAGCTCCATGATCTTCACGATCTTCTCGGCGTGCGCCTCCGAGAGCGAGCCGCCGAACACCGTGAAGTCCTGGCTGAACACGTAGACGAGCCGGCCGTGGATCGTTCCCCACCCCGTCACGACGCCATCGCCGAGGTACTTCTGCCTGTCGAGGCCGAATGCGGTGGAGCGATGGGTGACGAACCGGTCGAGCTCGACGAAGCTGCCTTCGTCCAGCAGCAGATCCAGCCGCTCGCGTGCGGACAGCTTGCCTCGCTCGTGCTGCGCCTTGATCCGCGCTTCCCCACCACCCAGCTCCGCCTGTCGGCGCAGCGACTCGAGCTGCTCCAGCCGCTCGCGCATCGTCATCGCGTCGGCCCCTCCAGTTTCACAAGTCGTCCACCCTCGATGCGCACGAGGAACGGCGCGCGCTCGACGGCGCCGCCCCGCACGCTGATGATGCCCGTCGCGCCCCGCACGCCCTCCAGGTCCGCGATCTCGCCCGCGACCTCGCGCGCGTTGTCGGCACCCTGCTCGACGGCCGCGAGGACCAGGAGCGCGGCATCGTAGCCGAGACCGGGGAACGGATGATTGAGGGAGCGGCGGTAGCGCGCCTCGTAGGAGGCGACGAGGTCCTCCCACGCGACCGCCGGATCCGTGCGGATCAGCGGCGTCGCCGCGATCACGCCCTCCGTTACGCGCGTCGGCAGCGTCTTCAGCAGCGTCTCACCCGTCCACGCCTCGCCACCGAGGACCTGCACATCGCCGAGCCCATAATAGGCGAGCTGGGGCGCGAGCTGCGGGATCTCGCGCTCCGTCGCCGGGATGAAGAGCGTCCGGATGCCCGCCGCGGACAGACGCTCCATCTGCTGCTGGAAGGTCGTCGTCGTCTCGCCGTACGACATGCGCAGCGCGACAGTGCCGCCCGCCCGCTGAACCGCGTCCGCGAACGCGCGCGCCTGGCGGTCGCCGTCGCCGCCGATCGGATGCAGGATGCCGATCGGCCCCGCCGCGTTGCGCACGGCCCACTGAGCCAGCATCTCGGCACCGCGCGTGTCGCCCGCGTTCAGCGAGTATGCGTTCTCGCCGGAGGGCGCGTCCGGACTGCTCGGTGAGATGATCGGAAAGCGCGCGTCGCTGCGGCCCGCCAGGGCCCCGCTTACCTCCTCCGGGAGCAGCGGGCCGACCGCCCCTATGGCGCCTGCCTCCTCGAGCCGGCGCACGGCTCGCTCGGCCCCGGCGGCCGATCCGCCCGTGTCCTCGATCCGGATCTCGACCGGCCTGCCGCCCTGCGCCGTGTGGGCATCCACCGCGAGCTGAACGCCCTCGAGGATCAGCGCGCCGTACTGCTGCAGGTACTGCGACCCGCTCTGCGGCAGCAGCAGCCCCAACGTCAGCGGCGCCTCGCGCGACGGCTCCGGCCGCTCGTCACGGGGACGCTCCCGCGGCTCGGGCTCGCCCGGCATACCCATCGGCGTACAGGCGGCCGCAACCGCCGCCAGCGCGGCGAGCCAGGCGCCGCGTGCCTTCTGCTGGCTCATGCTCTCCCTTCTCCGATGCTGCGGAAACGCGGGAACATAGGCCGAGTCGCGGCCGGATAACAGAGGCGGCTGTGGGGAAACTCGCCGTCGGCGACGCCCGAACCATACCTCTACGGCTCATGAGACCGTGACCTGTTCTCCACCGAATCCTTACACGTTCCTGACCCGCGCGCTATCGACCCGCTCTGTCGACGAGGGAGTATTGTATGAACCACTGCCTGGAGTTCACGAGTGCAGAGTTCTTCTTCTGGCTTCCGTCCTCGAAGCATGAGCCCATCACGCGCCATCGAATCGCCATCCGTCGAACTATTCCTCTGGTGCCGGCCGTCGCCGCATTGGCTATTGCTTGTGCGGAAACTGTAGCGCCGCTGCCAGATAGTTCTGGCTGGAGCGTCATCGCGGCCGAGATTGTAGCGATCCCGTGCGTCGTCGCGACGGCCCATAACGGAACGATCCGCACGTTGGCGATAGGGCGCGACGAACTCCCGATTCCCCTGCCTTCGTTGGACTCGGTAATGAGGAAGCCCCGGTTCCAAGCCGGTCTTGGTAACGGCAGTGACGCAAATGCTGGCAGGAGACGCGAGCGATGCCCAATCATTCAGCGTCGCTTGTCTTATCTCGAGTCAGGATGAGCGTGACGGGGTGCTTGTCGACGCTCTGCAAACCGCTGGGTGGACCGACGAGTGGCGGCAGGTTGTAGGCCGTGTGGGCAAGAGCGGCCGCCTAAGCGACGCCAACGAGCTCATGGCCGCATCGATTCTCCAACTGCGCGGCGAGTTGCAGTCATTGCTATCCGCTGAGACGGATCGCGCGACAGGGACGACATATACGCTGGAAATGGATGATCCCTATGAACTGCCTCCGATCTGGGTCTTTGTGTCCCCGACCGCCTTTATCATCGACGCTCACAGCACTTGGGCTGAAGCGAAGCGCCGGTGGGACTACCAGACAGCGCCTAAGGTCCGGTACGAGTACACTGGCTCCCAATGCACCGAAGCTTCGGAGTTCTATCTCGCTCAGTACGAGATTTTGGACAACATGTCGGACCTTGGCTCCTTTATGGGTGCCATGGCGAACACGTTGGAGCCGCTCGTTTGCGACATTGTTCCTGGGAAACCGCTTTGCGTGGATCTTATTATCGCGAACTCTCGAGCCCTCGTCTTTGGTGGCGACGATCGAACATTCAACCCCGAAGCAGGCATCGATAACTCCAGGGTGCATCTCTATATAAACCCAGAAACGTTGGAGTTCGAGGTCGCCATAAATAGAACGATAATGTATCTCGCTGGCCATGTGCTCGTCGATTCGTTGTCACTCTTCGATCCCGGTCAAGACATCAAGGTCCTGCCCACGCCCGGCGGCTTCATGGTGGAAGCAACGTTTCTGAACAACTTCTGCCAGTGGCGCAGCCTGTGCCCGACGATCGACATCGAATTGTTCTTCAACGAGAATTCCTCGAAACCCGGAGGCTACGATGCTTATTGGGTTCGAGACGGATTTCCGAGTATGGGTATCTACGTGCGGTCCGACGACAACCAGTCATGGCACACACTGGCTGAAGATCCAGAGCGAATCAAGTCTGCCTGGTTGAATTGGTTAGCACTGAAGGACGGCTTCCTGCAGAACGTCAATTTGCCTCCGGGGTGCAATGTGCAATAACCCATGATGCCTCTGCGTCCCCGTAACACGCACGACTGCGCTCTGGCTCCAGGCATAACCGCGCGCGGATACGATGACAGTCGATCACATCGGAGCCTGCGCAGCGAATCGGGTTACACTCTGCTTAGCGCCGGCTGAATTCACGTTGCCTTGTCTTGAACTCGCTGATCTCGTCGTTACGCGCTGGCGCTGGCCGCGGTGCAACAGTCACGTTTGCGCAGCATGCTGCGAATGTCATACGGATCCGCTATGAGCAGAGGCGAGCCTTACCGGGGATGGCTCCGCATGGCACGCGTTGCCTTCTATACACTGTACGTACTGGGTGGGATAGCGTTGCTTCAGGGTAACAGCGTCATCCCTCTATACGGCGCACTGCTCCTGTGGCCGCTCGTCGTGCTCCATGCCGTTGGCGGAACCCGCCCATCGCTGACGTTCTTCTTCGCCCTGGTGATTTACAGTCTGATCGCATCGTACGTGATCGGAGGCGACGGTCCGCCGCTGCTCCCGCCGGGCGCCATCTGGGAAGTGATCGAGTTCGGCTTCCTCGTACTGTTGCCCGTCGGACTCGCTTGGTGGCTGGCGCGCCTCGAGCGAGCATCGTCCGCAGACGACAGGGCGGTAGATACGCCCACAGGGAAGCACAGGTAATAACAAAGCCGGGATGGATCCACGTAGAATCCATCCCGACCGTCAGGTATCAGGAAAGCGGCCGGATCAGGCGTCGGCGCTCTCCTCCTCCGATGCCATGCCAGCGTCCGCTTCTTCGGCGTCCTCGGCACCGACCGGTGCCGCCTCGCCCTCCGGCTCGGCCTTGCGCACCGGCGGCTCCGGCATCTCCGTAACGCTCAGCACGATGCGACGGTTGACCGCATCCGTCTCCTGTACGCGCAGCTCGATCGTCTGACCTTCGCCCAGCACCGCGGCGATGTCCTTGCCGGGAGGCACAGGAACCGCAGAGTTTGGCACGAAGCCCTCGATGTCGTCCCCGAGGTCGACGACCACGCCGTCCTCGACGATCCGCACGACCTTCGCCGACGACTCCACGCCCGGCTGGAAGCGCGCGACGATGTCCTCCCACGGATCCTCGGTCGTCTGCTTCAGGCCCAGCGAGATCCGCTTATTCTCCGGATCCACGCCGAGTACGACGACGCTGACGTCGTCGCCCTTGCGCAGCACCTCCGACGGATGCTGGACGCGCTTCGTCCAGCTCATGTCGCTGATGTGGATCAGCCCGTCGATCCCCGGCTCGATCTCGACGAACGCGCCGAAGCTCGTGAGGTTGCGGACCTTGCCCTCGACACGCGTGCCGATCGGGTACTTCTCCGGCAGCGCGAGCCACGGGTCCTCCTCGATCTGCTTCATGCCGAGCGAGATCTTCTCGTCGTCGCGATCGACCTTCAGCACCACTGCCTCGATCTCGTCACCGATCGAGACCAGCTTGGACGGGTGCTTCACGTTCCGCGTCCAGCTCATCTCGCTGATGTGGACGAGACCCTCGACGCCCTTCTCCAGCTCGATGAACGCGCCGTAGTTCGTGATCGACACGACCTTGCCGCGCACGCGCGCGCCGACCGGATACTTCCGCTCGATGTCCTTCCACGGATAGGGCAGCAGCTGCTTGAGCCCGAGGGAGATACGCTCGCGGTTCCAGTCGATGTCGAGCACCTTCACGTCCAGCTCGGTGCCGATGTTGACGATCTCCGACGGGTGACCGACACGACCCCAGCTCATGTCCGTGATGTGCAGCAGCCCGTCGAGCCCGCCCAGATCGATGAATGCACCGAAGTCGGTCACGTTCTTCACGACGCCGTGGCGTACCTGCCCGACCAGCAGCTCCTTCACCAGCTGCTCGCGCTTGCCCTCGCGCTCCTCCTCGAGGATCACGCGGCGGCTCACCACGATGTTGCGACGGCGCTTGTTCAGCTTGATGATCTTGAAGTCGAACGTCTGGCCGATCAGGTCCTCGATGTTCGGCACACGACGCAGCGCAATCTGCGAACCGGGCAGGAACGCGTCCACGCCCATCAGGTCGACCGTGACGCCACCCTTGATCTTGCGGGTCAGCGTGCCCGGGACCTTGTCGTTCTCCTCGTACGCCGTCTTGATCTTCTCCCAGACGCGCAGGAAGTCAGCCTTCTTCTTGGACAGCACGACGACGCCCTCGGCGTCCTCGAGGTTCTCCAGGAAGACCTCGACCTCGTCGCCCGGCTGGAGCTGATCCGGGTTCTTGAACTCGTCTCGCGAGATCGCGCCTTCGCTCTTGAAGCCAACGTCCAGGATCACCGCGTTGTCGGTGACACGCAGGACCTTCGCCTTGACGATCTCGCCTTCCTCGATGTTCGTGAGGGTCTCCTCGTACATCGAGAGGAGCTGCTCGTACTCCTCGGGCGAGTACTCGTCCTCCTCGAGGAACTTCGACAGCGGCTCGGTAATACGCTCGCGCCGGGGCTGCCGCGACGTCACTGCCGCGCCACCCTGCTCATTCTGCTGATCTTCCACAGTTGCCATATCGGGGAGTGCGCCTCCTGAAAAATACGCTGCACGGCCGGCGCGGCCGGACAACGGCTGGGGTGAACCGCCGCCCCGGCCCCTGTGCCGACGCAGCGCATGACCGGACCGCGGGCGCGGTTCGGTCACAGACTATCTATTGTAACAAACGAAACGCCGCAGAACAACCACCACCTCTTGACACCCCGTGCCGGCCACGCTCCTGCAGGCGCCGCCGCCCCTCCAGCGCCTGCTGTGCACTCACTGTGCAGGCCGAGCGCCCCCCCGCGGGACCAGGCTCCCTCCCGTCTATTCGTGCGCGAGCCGCTCCCGCCTCTCCAGCGCGAGCGAAACGATGCGATCGACCTGCTCCTCGAACGTCAGGTTCGTCGTGTCCAGCTCTACCGCATCGTTCGCCTGGCGCAGCGGGGCCACGGCGCGCGAGCTGTCGATGCGGTCGCGCTCGAGCAGCCGCTCCGTCTCCGCTGCGAGCTCGGCATCGGACGGCTCCGCGACGCCCTGCTGGATCAGGCGCCTGCGCGCCCGTTCCCGCGGCTCCGCCACGAGAAAGATCTTCAGGTCGGCGTCTGGGAAGACGACGGTGCCGGTATCCCGGCCTTCCGATACGAGGTCTACCCCATTCGACGCCGCGCGCAGCCGATCGAGCAGCCAGGCGCGCACAGCGGGTACCTTCGCCATGGTCGAGACGTCGGCGTTCACCGCCGGATCACGGATCGCATCGCCGACGTCCTCGTCGCCGAGCAGCATCCGGAACCCGCCGTCTCCGGGCACGGCGCGCACACCGAACCGGTCGAGGTCGGTTGCATCCAGGGACTCCCACTCTTCCGGCGGGATGCCGGCCCGCTGCGCGGCGAGGGTGAGCGCACGGTAGAAGGCACCGGAATCGAGGTGCCGGAATCCGAGGCGCCGGGCGACTTCCCGCGCAGTCGAGCTCTTGCCGCTGCCTGCGGGGCCGTCGATCGCGATGATCATGGTCCGATCGCCTTCCAGAATCCGGGGAAGCTGACCTGCACGCAGTCGGGATCATCCACGACGATCCGGTTGCCGGGCAGCGTCGTCAGCACGCCGAACGCCATGGCGATGCGATGATCTCCGAAGGTTCGCACCGTGCCTTCGAGCGGCGCATCGGTTCCGGTTATGTCCATGCCGTCCGGGTGCTCCTCCACCTGGACACCAAGGGTGCGGAGGTTCTGCACGAGTGCGTGGATGCGATCGGTCTCCTTGACGCGCAGCTCCGCTGCCCCACGAACGCGCGTCGTTCCGCTCGCGCGCGCGGCCAGCACCGCGATCACGGGGATCTCGTCGATCAGCGACGGCACCTCCGCCCCCACGATCGTGGTCGCGCGCAGCGCGCCGGGTATCGCGACCAGGTCCCCAACCGGCTCGCCGCCCTCGGAGCGGGCGTTCCTGACATCGATACGCGCACCCATCCGGTCGAGCACACGCAGCATGCCAGTGCGCGTCGGATTGAGGCCTACACCGGCAACGTGCGTACCGGGCGCGCGCAGCAGGCCGAGTGCGAGCAGGAACGCGGCGGACGAGAAGTCGCCGGGAACGTCGAGGTCGAGTGGCCGCAGCGAAGGAACCGGCTGAAGGGACACACGCACACGCTCGCCGTCCTCGGCCGTCTCGATCGTCGCACCCTGCGCGGAAAGCATCCGCTCCGTGTGATCGCGCGAGAGGCGTGGCTCGCTCACCGTAACGGGCACTCCGCCCACGAGCCCCGCCAGGAGGAGCGCACTCTTTACCTGCGCGCTCGCGTGCGGGGAGTGGAAGCTGACCGGCTGGAGGCGTCCGCCGCGCACACGTACCGGCAGCAGGCCAGCCTCGCCCAGGTACTCGAAGCGCGCACCCATCCGTGCGAGGGGCTCCGTTACGCGCGCCATGGGGCGCGCGCGCAGCGACGCGTCGCCCGTCAGCTCCGCGGTGACGTCCGATCCTGCCAGGATGCCGAGCAGCAGCCGCGCGGTCGTGCCGCTGTTGCCGCAGTCGATCACCCGCTGCGGCGAGCGCAGACCGTGCAACCCGACGCCGCGCACGTGAACGGGCGTGTCCGCGCGCAGTTCGGGAACACTGCAACCGAGTGCGCGCAGCGCGTCCGCTGTCGACTGGATGTCCGCCGAGGTCAGCAGACCGCGCAGTGTGCTGTCCCCCACGGCGAGCGCGGCGAACATGAGCGCACGATGCGAAATCGACTTGTCGCCGGGGACGAGCGTTGCCGGTGGGATCATTCCTCGTCTGCGTCCGGGAACGGGACCTCCAGGTCCATTCCGTCGTAGGCGACGACGGTCGCCGGGAACACCGCGCGTGCCTCCCGCTCGAGCTGCCGCGGATCCTCCGCGTAGCGTGCGGAGATGTGCGTCAGCACGAGTCGGCGCACGCCGGCTCGTGCCGCGAGCTGTGCCGCCTCGCGTGCCGTCGAGTGGCGTGTCGCGCGCGCGCGGTCCGCCTCCTCCTCGCAGAATGTCGCATCATGGATGAGCAGGTCGGCGCTCTGCGCAGCCGCGGCGATCTCACGCGTCGGCCGTGTGTCGCCCGTGTAGACGACCTTGCGTCCCGGCCGCGGCGGGCCCACCACGTCTTCCGGTCGCACAATGCGTCCGTCCACCTCGACCGTCTCTCCCCTGTGCAGTCGCCCGAACAGCGGGCCGTGCGGCACGCCCAGCTCGCGCGCGCGCTCCGGATGGAAGCGGCCGAGTCGCTCGTGCTCGACCAGCGCATAGCCCACGGATGGCGTCCCGTGATTCGTGCGGAACACGCGAATGTCGTAGCCGTCGCGGGAGAGCACGCTGCCCGGCTGCAGCTCACCGATCCGTACCGGGAACGGCACGCGATCGACACCCAGGTTGACCGCAGCGTCGAGGATCGGCACACAGCCCGGTGGCCCCCACAGCCGCATATCGTTTTCGCGCCCCTGCAGCCCCATCGTGCGCAGCAGGCCGATGATGCCGAGGAAATGATCGGCATGCATGTGCGTGACGAAGATGTCGTCGATCGTGAAGCCCGTACCGTAGCGCATCATCTGGCGCTGCGTGCCTTCACCGCAGTCGAAGAGCATCAGCTCGCCTTCGCGGTTGATCAGCAGTGAGCTCACATTGCGTCCGACCGTCGGCCTGCTCGCCGCGGTCCCGAGAAATGTGACGCGAAGCATTTACCAGGAACGCTGCGGCGAACGGGTTGTGCGCAGCAGCCAGAGTGGAGAGTAGAGTGCGTACAACTGATCGGCGTTGGCAGTGAGTGTCGGCGCGATAAGGAGCACGAGCCAGAACAGGACGAGCGCGGCCGAGCGACGTCGCATCCGCGAGTGTTCCGCCCGCGCCGCCTTCGCCTCCTCCATCCCGGTGATGTCACCGCGGTCCGCGCGTCGATCCACAACGTCGCCGGCGAACATGTCGTCCGCGCCGTGGCGCAGCAGACGCAGCACCGCCCAGAACAGCCGCCATACGACCGCCGCCCAGCCGACCACACCGAGAAGGAGGAGGCCCGTGCGCATGGCGGCCTAAGCTAGAGGCGCCCGCAGCACATGAGCAAGCAGCACAACACCTTGCTCAACGAAGAAGGGCGGGCCCGCCAGCTGCGGGTCCGCCCTCGATCCTGACGCGCGACCGTCTGTCAGGCGCGCGGCGCTCTCACGATCAGCATGGAGGCATCCGTCTCCCTCGCGAGCTGCTCGTGTCGGATGCCGAGGAACGCAGGGGCAAGCCCCCACGCCCGTGACGTTCCCACGACGATTGCGTCGTAGCTGCCACTGCGGGCCTCATCGACCGCGGCACGCAGCGGGTCCGCCGCCGCGACAACGCGCACCTCGCACCAGGCACCGTCCACGCTCTCACGGAAGCGTCCCGTGTGCGCCGGCTCCTCGTCCGGCTCGATGACGTGCAGGATCGTGACGCTCTCGGCCTCCATCTGCGCGAGTCGCTGTGCCACTCCCACTGCCGCACGGTCGTGATCACCGTAGAGGTAGGGGACCAGCACGCGCTTCCACGGCCGCGGCCGGCGGTTGTAGTGCACCACGACCTGCGCACTGCTCTCCTGCATCACGCGGGCAACCGTGCCGTCGATGAGCGAGCGACTCAGTGTCGGCCGCTGCCATCCCATGACGATGAGGTCCGCATCAACGTCCGCGGCTGCAGCGGCAATCGTCTGTGCGACGTCGGCGCCTTCACGCACGATCGGCTCGAATCGCCGGGTCGTTCCTCCCCGCGACGTCTGCAGCCCGCGCAGGGCCACCATCGCCGACTGTGTAACCGCAGCGATATCCTCGCCCGATGCCACGTGCATCGGACGGATCTCGCCGTCCATGCCCATCGGCACGAGCGTCTCTGCCAGCGCAACGAGACCCTGCGCAGCCTCCGGGCGACCTACGGGGACGAGCACCCGGTAGCGACCCGTGCGGCGCCTGGCACGGCCCTGCACCGCATTCGTGGCTGTGGTGATCATGACGCCCTCCGTGCTGTGAGACTGCGTGCGTAGCTCACGCTCACGTCCCAGTCGTCAGCGTCCTCGGCATTCGGCCGCGTCGGACTGATCGCCAGCGATACGATGCGACCGACTCGCCGCGCGTGCTCGATGCGTCTCAGAATCGCCCGCGTCGCGCGTCGGCTGCCCGTGAACTTCAGGATCCGGCGCCGGAGCGTTGTCTCCGAACGCAGTGCGTCGCCGCTGATCAGCAGCAGTCGCAACATTCCACACCTCCTCTGCCCTTCGGAGCCGGGCTGGCGGTGCGGCGCGTCGCGGAGGTTCAGGTGAGAAACGGCGCGTATGGCGCCAATGGGTGGTCGACCGCAGACCGCGTCTTCGCGGTCGCGGCCTTCGCCACGCTCCCTTTCTCGCCTGCGGGGTTAGCTGACGGGTTCGGAGAAGGAAGTCTCCGTCCGGCAAGCGCCGGATTCACCCCAATACTCCCGGGTCCCCCGCCGCGCGGCGTGCCGCCGCGTGCTCGGCTCAGTGGTCTTGCGGTGGCGGTTTACCCGCCTTCCAGCATAATAGCGCACTGCGCACGGGAGGGAAAGGCCGCGCCGGGTGGATACGTTGTGCGCGAATTCCAGTGCATCGTCAGAAGAGGATACCCGGGGTGGGGGTCGAACCCACACGGCCTCGCGGCCCGAGGATTTTAAGTCCCCTGCGTCTGCCATTCCGCCACCCGGGCGACGCGGGAAAGATAGCGCCACCCGATCAGCGTCGCATGCTCGAGTGAGCGACCACTGCGTCAGGCGATCGCGCCGCGAATGTCCTGCAGCAGACGTTCGAGCTGCGTACGTCGTTCCGCCGGCAGACTCGCCATCAGCCGCTTCTCGGCGTCGGCGCGTGCACGCATCGCTTCCTCGTAACGCTTTCGCCCTTCCGCCGTGATCACGGCCAGCGTGATACGCCGGTCGTCCGGGTCGGGCTCGCGACGCACCAGCCCGTCCGCCTCCAGCCGATCGACGAGCTGCGTCACATTCGAGCGCACGCAGGACAGGACATCCGCAAGGCGCCCGAGTGGGAGCGAGCCCTCCCGTGCTGCGAGCGCATCCAGCACACCCAGCTTCGCGAGTGAGAGACCGCTCTTCTCGACGGCCTCTTCCAGGCGATTCTGGATCTCGCCGGCCGCGTGAAGCAGCTGCGTGAGCAGTGGGCGCGCGTTGGCCTGGTCGTTCATACGTGAACAATACATTTGACTAACAGATTGCGTCAACGATACTCGCGCCCGTTGCCCGAGCGATCACGACTCCGCTGCCACCTCCTGCGCCGGCCCCCGCACTTCGCGTGAGCAGGCGACGCGGCCGACGAACGAGGAAGGGCTGTCCCCGTTCGGCGGCCGCTGCCTGGGTCACCTGCTCGAGAGCGCTGCGGGCGAACCGGTCGGAATGCGGTACGACACCCCCGCCGTCCACGTAACGTCGAACTGCGTGTCGTCGAAGTCCGCCAGTGGTCCGCCGAGATCCGACAGCTCGTACAGCCAGCTCTTCCCCTCGACGAAGAACCCGACGTTGCTCGACGGCAGTGTGTAGCTCACCCCCAGGCCCCCGGTGCCTGCGAACTTCGTCTTGTCACTGCCGGAGGTGCCGACCGGATGCAGCGTTACCGCACCCGCGCCGACGAAGAGGTACGGGCGCCATCCGCTCGAAGTGGGATACTGGAGCTGCACGGCACCGTCATAGAAGAACCGGTTGAGGTCGGAGCCCGTCTCGCGGCCGTCCTGCTGCAGCTCGTTGCGCGCGAACGTGAAGTCCCCGCGCAGCGCGACGTACCGGTGCAGATCGATCCCCGCCGTCGCACCGAGGCTGTATCCGGTCTTCTTGAAGTCAGCCGTCCCTGCGTCGTTCAGGTCGGTCAGAGAGTTGAAGCCGCCACCCCGGACGGCAAACGTGACCCCTCGCTCCTGCGCCTGGGCGCCCTGGGCCAGGACGAACGTAAGAGCCAGCGCCCCGAGAATTCGTGTGTAACGCGACATGGATTTCCCTCCTCATCTTCCCCAGTTGCGCCGCCCCGTGCGGCGCCCGATCGCGTGGAATCGGCCACGCACCGTTTCGCCGCCGAGAGGGCGGCGAGCTCATCTATCCTTCAATGATTGAGCGCTATACACTTCAGCGCTGAACCATCGGACGAAAAGAAAAGGCCCCAGATCTGTCGGCCAATGAATAGTTCATGGCTGCATAGTACAGGGGTCGGTGAATCCTGTCAACCGGGTTGTACCGGATGGCCGGGCGAGTGCCCGGGCAATGGGCATCCACTAACCCATTTCCCTTCCTGGCAAGATTCCGCGGATGCCGGCTGGCCGGCACCCGCGGGTCATGTCTACTGGACGATGAACGGGATCTGCACCGTGCCGATTCGGTCCTCCGTCTTCGCGTCGACCAGCGCGAGCGTGAAGTCGACGGAGGGGATGTTCAGGTCCTCCACGTCCTCGAAGTAAAGGAACCCGCTGATGCTGCCCCCTGGCTCGAGGACGCCTTCCGGCAGTGCCATGGCAATCATGTCTGCAGTCGGCAGTTCGACGTTGATCGATGCCGGCACGAACCGGTCGTAGTAGACGCGGTCGAAGAAGAACGCGCCGGTAAACGGGTCGTAGATGGGGTAGTAGCGTGACAGGTACGGCGCCACGAGGAAGCCGCTGCCCCTGAATCTCACGTCCACGTTCTCTGCGACGTCGCCCTCGACGCGGAATGGCGGAATCGCGTTGAAGGTCTGCCCGTTCGGCGCTACCAGCTGCATCTCGTTGTACCGGAGGCGCAGCGGGCGGTCGCTGTTGTTGGTGATTTCGACAAGGAGCGGAATGGACTCCGCCTCGAGGTTCTTCGGCGTACCGTTCCAGGCGCCGGCGCGTGCTTCGACGGTTACATCCTCGACCGTCGCCGTCGCGCCACTTCCAGGCCCCGCCGGAGCGGGCATCGCCCCGGGTGCGGGTGCGAGGTCCGGCGGGTTCCCACTGCACGCGACCAGCGATACTGCTGCAAGCGCGGACAATACGGATCGGTAATGCATACGTCCCTCCCGGCCGTGCTCACGGCCATTCACAACGGTGAGCACAGGCGGCGCAAGAGGGGTTCCGCGGAGGGGGATCGTGGGGACAGTCGGGCCCGCGCACGGCAGGTGAGGTGGGGCCGTGCGCGGTGACCGTCCAGCCCGTGCGGATGATCAGGTCTTCGCTGCTTCCTGGCGAGGCTGCTGTGCGCTGGCCGCGCGACCGATGCGGACCTTGCCGCTCACGCGACCGCCCTCGTCCATCTTGAAGCGTACGGCGTCGATGTCTCCCTCGACGTCACAGGTCGCGTGCAGCTCGAGTCGGCCGGTGGTGGTGATCGCGCCACGCACGCGCCCGCCGATGATTGCATCCCGCGCCTTGATGTCTCCCTCGACGACTGCCTGCGGACCCATCACGACGCCCTGGGTCGCATCGACGTTTCCCTTGAGGTGACCTTCGATACGCAGCGTGCCGTCGACGGTGATATTGCCGGTGATCGTCATCCCCTCACCGATCAGGGAGACCGGAGCGCCGTCGCGTGATGACGGACGCTGAGTGGACGGCTCGATGCCTGCCTCGTCACGGTCGCTTCTTCCGAACATGCTGGACTCCTCTCACACGTTGATACGGCGGGTCTGTTGATGAACCCTATGAGCGCACTGCGGCGACAGCCTCCCGCAGAGCGCGAATGTTGTCTGCCACGCTGGCCTGATCATTGAATACGGCCGCGCCGGCAACCAGCGCCGTTGCACCTGCTGCAACGACCTCGCCCGCCGTCTTCGGCGAGATTCCGCCATCCACTTCGATGTCAACGGACCAGAGGCTCCGCTCGTCCAGCATGCTGCGCACCCTGGCGATCTTCGCAGCGCTCGTCGGGATGTAGCGCTGCCCCCCGAAGCCGGGATTTACGCTCATGACGAGGACGAGATCCACGTAGGGCAGGATTTCCTCGAGCGCACTTGCCGGTGTGTGGGGATTGATCGAAACGCCGGGGTGAACATCGCGGGAGCGGATGTATTCGAGCAGCCGGTGCAGGTGCGTAACCGCCTCGTAGTGGACGGTCAACCAGTTCGCGCCCGCGTCGATGAACGCGTCGACGAGCTGTTCCGGCTTCTCGATCATGAGATGGACGTCGAGCGGCAGGTCGGTGACCTTCCGTACCGCCTTCACGACGGGAGGTCCGATCGTGAGGTTCGGCACGAAGTGGCCGTCCATGACGTCGACGTGGATCCAGTCCGCGCCGCCCGCCTCCGCTTCGGCGATGCCGTCGGCGAGGCGGGCGAAATCCGCGGAGAGGATTGAGGGCGCGATCTTGATCGCGTCGTCCCGTGTCATCGAGCGGCGCTATGCAACCGACGCCGCGTAAATGCTGCCGATCGCTTCATCGAGCGTACGGTTGAAATCCTCGTCGCTCTGGTCGACGTGCAGTCCCTCGGTCAGGGCACGCGAGAAGCTGGCGATCACGCCCGGATTCTGCGCGAGCTTCTCGTTCGCCTCCTCGCGCGTGTATCCGCCCGAGAGCGCGACGACCTTGAGCATGCGCGGGTGCTCGACGATCGGCCGGTAGAAATCCGGCTCGTCCGGGAGCGTGATCTTGAGCATGACGAACTGATCGTCCGGCAACCTGTTAAGGCCTTCGAGGAGTGCATCACGCAGGATGACCTCGGCCTCGGCCTTGTCGGGTGCCTTGATGTCGATCTCGGGCTCGAGGATGGGCACCAGGCCGGCCGCGAGAACCTGGCGGGCGACCTCGAACTGCTGATCCACGTTTGCCTTGATGCCCTCAGGGTTCGCGCGCTTGATGAACGACCGCTCCTTCGTGCCGAAGACGCCCTTCTCACGACCGCGCGCGAGCAGGACGTCGAGGCCGGGCATCGGCTTCATCAGCTGGACACCGTTCTCCTCCGCCGCGAGCCCCTTGTCGATCTTGAGGAACGGCACGATGCGCTTCTCCTCCCACAGGTACTGCGCAGTGCCCTTCCCTTCCACCTCGCGGTCCATCGTGTTCTCGAAGAGGATCGCACCGATGACGCGGCTGTCGAACGCCGGACTCGTCATGATGCGCGTGCGCATCTCGTGGATCCGGTCGAACATCTCCGCTTCATTGCTGTAGGCATCCTCGCCCACGCCGTACGCCTTCAGAGCCTTCGGCGTGCTGCCCCCGCTCTGGTCGAGCGCGGCGATGAAGCCGTCGCCTTTGCGGATCTTCTCGAACATCTCCTGGTTCACACTCTCCTCCTGTGCGACACGACGTTCAGTATCCGGCCGCGTGCGAGCGACGTACTGACCTCGTGCGTATCCGGAACATTGCCCCTGTTCACTGCGCCGGACGCTCGAGCACCCGAACACCGTCGGCGCCGGCGATCACTGCTGCGTCTGCCATCCCGAGGAACAGTCCGGTCTCGACCACGCCGGGCCGCGCGCGCAGGGCGCGCTCGACCTCCACGGGTTGCGTCATCCCTCCATCGAAGTGGAGGTCCACGATGTGATGGCCGCCGTCCGTGACGAACGGCCGGCCATCCCGCTCGCGCAGCTGCGGCCGCGCTCCGAGCGACTGGAAGAACGGCATCAGCGCACGCGCACCGAAGGGCACGACCTCGACGGGCAAGGGTGCCTTCTCACCGAGGCGCTGCACCAGCTTCGAGTCGTCCGCGACGATCACCAGCCGGTCGGCCGCGTGCTCCACGATCTTCTCCCAGAGCAACGCGCCACCGAGCCCCTTGATGAGGTCGAGGCCGGGATCGATCTCGTCCGCACCGTCGATCGCGAGATCGAGGCGGACGACGTCATCGAGCGCCGCGAGCGGAATGCCGAGCGATCGCGCCTGCTCTTCCGTCGCGCGAGAGGTCGGAACCGCTACGATATCGCGCAGCGAGCCGTCCCGCAGCCTGCCTCCGACGATGTCGACGACGTGTGCGGCCGTGGAGCCGGTTCCGAGCCCGAGACGCATCCCGGAACGGACGTACTCGACCGCGCGCTCCGCCGCGGCTCGCTTCTGTGCGTCGCGCTCGCTCAACGCCGCGCGCCCGCACCGACTGCGGTCGAATGGTCCGCCCTGCGCGGCAGAACCCGACGCACGGCATCGCCCACTTCCTTCGCGGTGAGCCCGTACTTCCACATGAGCGCCTCGGGATCGCCGCTCTCCGCGTATGTATCGTCGAGCCCCACGAATTCCATCGGCACCGGATGTGTGGCGGCAACGGCCTGCGCGACACGCGCACCGAGGCCGCCGTGCAGCAGGTGCTCCTCGGCCGTCACGATCGCGCCGGTGTCCGCCGCCGCCGCACGCACCTCGTCCACATCGAGTGGCTTTACCGTCGCCATGTCGACGACACGCGCCGCGACGCCCTCGCGCTTCAGCTCCTCGTGTGCAACGAGTGCCGCACCGACCATCAGGCCGTTTGCGATGATCGTGACGTCACCGCCCTCGCGCAGACGCGTCGCCTTGCCGAAGCGGAAGTCGGCCGGTGTCGCGTCATAGATGAGCGGCGCCTTCGGCCGGCCGGAGCGGATGTAGACCGGGCCGTCGTGCTCGTAGGCGGCCTGGACCACTGCGCGCATCTGGTGCTCATCGCAGGGCACGCACACCACGAAATCCGGCAGTGCGCACGCAAGCGCGATGTCCTCCACGGACTGCTGCGACGCACCGTCCTCTCCGATCGAGATGCCGCCGTGGCTGCCGCACACCTTCACGTTCAGCTTCGGGTAGCTGACCGCCATGCGCAGCTGGTCATAGCCCTTCAGGATCACGAACGCGGCGAAGCTCGAGATGAAGGGGACCTTGCCGCTCGACGCGAAGCCGCCGGCCATGCCGACCATGTTCGCTTCCTGGATCCCGACGTTCCAGAAACGGTCGGGATACACCTCGCCGAACGTGAAGCTCTTGGTGCTCTTGGCGAGATCGGCATCGAGAACGACGATGTCGGAATGCTTCGCGCCGAGGTCGCGCAGTGCCTCGCCGTACGCGTCACGCGTGGCCTTGCCGAACGTGAGGCCGGGATAGATGCCGTTCATTCGCCGCCCTCCTCGTGCAGCGGAAGCGCCGCGAGTGCACGCGCCAGCTCATCCTGCGTCGGCGCGACGCCGTGATACCTGTTCTGGTGCTCCATGAACGTGACGCCCTGGCCCTTGACCGTGTGTGCGATCACGCACGCCGGTCCTTCCTGGGACTGCGCCCAGTCGAACGACGTCACGACATCCTCGAGGTTGTGACCGTCACATTCCCGCACGGCCCAGCCGAACGCGCGCCATTTGTCGGCGAACGGCTCGATGCCGATGATGTCGGCGACTGCGCCGTCGAGCTGGAACTTGTTGTAATCGACGATCGCGATGAGGTTGCCGGGCTTCATGTGGCCCGCCGCCATCGCGGCCTCCCAGACCTGGCCTTCCTGGCACTCGCCGTCGCCGAGCAGCACCCAGACATTGACGTCCCGTCCGTCCATGCGGGCGGCGAGGGCCATGCCGAGGCCGATCGAGAGCCCCTGCCCGAGCGACCCGGTCGATGCCTCGATCCCCGGCGCAGTCCCGAGCACCGGATGCCCCTGCAGCCGGCTGTCGATCTTGCGGAGGGTGCGCAGCTCCTCGCGGGGAAAGAAGCCCGCCTGCGCGAGTGCGGCATACTGCACCGGCACCCCATGGCCCTTCGAGAGGATGAACCGGTCACGATCCTCCCAGTCGGGCCGGTTCGGGTCGTAACGGAGAAAACCGCCGAAGTACAGCGCGACGACGAGCTCCACGGCAGACAGCGATCCGCCGGGGTGACCGCTCTGCGCCTCGGTGAGCATCTCGAGGATGTCGCGCCGTACGGCGACGGCGCGTCGCTCGAGTGCCGCAATGTCGCGCGCGCCCGCGCCACGCGCCTGTCGTTGGTCCTGCTTCACGCTCACTCCCTGGCAGGTGCACGATCGCCGCCGCGGCTGCGGCGGCAGCACCGGAATGTAGCCGGCTGCCGAGAGGCTCGCAAAAACGGCGGAGCGGCTCGCACGCGCCGCCCCAGGCGGCCTCGCGGGCTGTGAGGGAGTGACGGTCCTGGCCGGAAACGAAACCGGTCGTGCACCCCCTCCGAGACGGGTGCACGACCGGACTGGTACCCGGTACGGACCGGGTGCTAACGCCGCTGGGGAACGGCCTGTATCTGCGGGGCCTCGACCGGCGTGGCCGGGGTCGGCAGATGCTCGTCCGCCAGCCGCGCGAGCGCCATGTAGGCGGTGACCTCCGCGATGCTGTCACGCACCTGCAGGGCGTCCAGGTACATCTCCACGGCTTCGATGTACGGCAGCTCGTTCTCCAGCAGCTCGACGAACTGAAGCGCGTTCTCGACGTGCGTGTTCAGGATGGCCACTTCCGTGCGCGCCGCCGCGAGCTCGACCTGGCGACGCAGATCGTCGTTCACGCGACCACGCAGCCGTGAGCGCATCAGGTTCATGAAGGACCGGCGCGGCTCACGCTGCTCGGCGGGCTCGGCCGACAGCTCCGGCCATATCTCACCCTCGCCAGCCTGCTCCCCAAGGGTCGCCAGGGCGCGCGTCGTGATCACGCGCGACTCGTCCTCGGACAGGCGGAGCAGGCGCGTGTAGATCGCGAGTGCGTTCTCGAACGGCACCTGGTCACCCACGATCTGGATCAGGTCGAGGGCGTGCCGGACGTGCGTCGCGAGCAGGCGCTCCTGCGCCACGGCGACCGCAAGCTCGATGCGGCGTTTGATGGAATCAGGCAGATCGTTTGACGAAAACGGGTTCTTCACGTGCGCGCTCCGCGTCGGCCGGCAGTCTCGGGATCCATGTCCGAGGGTGCCCGATTTGCAACTTCCGTTCCGAGTGCGGCAGCGATGCGTCCCTCCGGACCCGCGCACGACCTGGCCGTCCGGATATGCTCGCGCAGGCGTCGATTCGCGCGTCGGAAAAGCGAAAACGGTGCCGGATTCGATCCGGGCACCGTTTTCGTCAGACCGGAGCGCCGCGTTCGCCCCGACCTGAAACCCAGGACGCCTGGAACGTCAGCCGAGCCGACTGCGCGCCTGTGTGATCTGTGCGAGAACCGCCTGACGGGACGTGGCGCCCGGGACCGCGCGCGCCTCCACCGACGCCAATGCCGAGAGGTCGGGTCTGCCCCCCTCGAGGAGCTTCGGGTGCGCCGCGCCCCACGCCGCGTCGGGCAGCTCGGACACGCTGCATCCGGCCGCGTCTGCAGCGCGCAGCAGGCGCCCCACTACGCCGTGTGCTTCCCGGAAGGGAACGCCGCGCCGAACCAGCTCATCCGCGATGTCCGTTGCGACGAGCGACTCGTCGTTCACTGCGTCTGCGAGCGGCTGCTCATTGAAGCGGAGCTGCGCGACGGTCTCACGCGTCGCAGGCAGCAGAGCGAAGAGTGCATCGAGCGCGGAGAACAGCAGGCGCTTGTCCTCCTGCAGGTCCTTGTTGTAGCCGCTGGGCACGGACTTCACCATGGCGAGCGCAGACGTCAGCTCACCGATCAGGCGGCCCGCCATTCCGCGCGCGAGCTCGAGCCCGTCCGGGTTCCGCTTCTGCGGCATCAGGCTGGAGCCGGTCGTGTACGCTTCCGGCAGCTCGACGAAGCCGAATTCCTGGGTCGAGAAGACGATCAGGTCCTCGGCGAGTCGCGAGAGGTGCACACCGATCGTCGAGGCAACGAAGATCGTCTCGATGATCCAGTCCCGGTCGCCGACGGCGTCCAGCGAGTTGTCGCTGATCGTGCGGAAGCCGAGCAGCTCCTTGAGCAGTCTGCGGTCGACGCCGAAGCCCGAGCCGGCGATCGCCCCGGATCCGAGCGGCAGCACGGCGACGCGCTCGAGTGCGCCCTGCAGCCGCTGCCGATCGCGGTCCAGCGCCCAGAAGTGCGCGAGGAGCCAGTGCGCGACCCGTACGGGCTGCGCGCGACGAAGATGCGTGTACGACGGCATGAGCAGGTCGATCGTCGCGGTGGCCTGTTCCACCAGTGCGCTCTGCAGGGCACGCAGCTCGCTGTCGACGCCCGCGAGCGCGCGCATCGTCCACAGGCGTGCGTCCGTTGCGACCTGATCATTGCGGGAGCGGCCCGTATGGAGCTTGCCGGCGACCGGGCCCGCCACCTCGTACAGCAGTCGCTCGACGAGGGTGTGGATGTCCTCGTCGTCGCTGTCGAAGAGCTCGGGCTCGTGCGCGAGCCGGTCCGCGACCGCGCGCAGTCCGGCATCGAGTTCACGTGCCTCCTCGAGCGTCAGAACGTCGGCCCGTGCGAGCGCCTGCACCCATGCGCGGCTCGCCTCGATGTCCTCACGCCACAGCCGCCGGTCGACCGGAAGGCTCCGGTTCAGCTCGTCGAGCGCCGGCGCCGGTCCGGCGGCGAACCGGCCGCCCCAGAGGCGATGACCGCCGTCCGGCGCGGCCCGTTCCGTATCGACCTGCTGCATGGTGACGCTCCGCGTCATGCGCGCGATGCCGGGATCAGCGGCGCCGCTGCGTCTTCGTTGGCCGAGGCGTCGCTCGGGGCGTGCGACGCACCGTTCGCGCTCGGACCCGCGAACTCCGAGCCGCTGAGCGCGCTGCTCGCGAAGCCACCGGACTGCTTCGCCTCCGCGCGCGTCGGCAGCGCGAACAGGGTGATGAATCCCTTCGCATCCGCGTGATCGTACTCATCGCCGCTCGCGAAGCTGGCGAGCTGCTCGTCGTACAGCGCGAACGGCGACTTGCGTCCTGCCACGGTCGCGTTGCCCTTGTACAGCTTCAGGCGAACGACGCCCGTGACCTTGCGCTGCGTGACGTCGACGAGGGCGTCGAGCGCGAGGCGCTCCGTCGACCACCAGCGGCCCTCATACGTCAGGTCGGCATAGCGCTGTGCGACCTCGTCCTTGAGACCGAGCGTGCGGCGATCGAGCACGAGCTGCTCGAGCTCGCTGTGCGCCGTGTACAGCAGGGTGCCACCCGGCGTCTCGTAGATGCCGCGCGACTTCATCCCGACGAGGCGATCCTCGATGAGATCAATGCGGCCGACGCCGTGCAGCCCGCCGATCTCGTTCAGGCGCTCGACAAGCGCGACCGGATCGAGGGGCTCGCCATCCACGCTGACCGGGTAGCCCGACTCGAATGCGATGTCGACATACTGCGGCCGATCCGGTGCATCCTCGGGCGAGCTCGTCAGCATGAACACGTCGGGCGTCGGCTCCCACATCGGGTCCTCGATCGGGCCGCCCTCGTGCGAGACATGCCAGAGGTTGCGGTCGCGCGAGAAGATCTTCTCCTTGCTGACCGTGAGCTGCAGGCCACGCTGCTCGGCGTACGCGATCGCATCCTCGCGCGAGTGGATGTCCCACTCACGCCACGGTGCGATCACCTTCAGGTCCGGAGCAAACGCTGCGAAGGACAGCTCGAAGCGGACCTGGTCGTTGCCCTTGCCGGTGCATCCGTGTGCGAGCGCATCGGCACCCAGCTTGAGTCCGAGCTCCGCCTGCCGGCGCGCGATGATCGGCCGCGCCATTGCGGTGCCAAGCAGATACTTGCGCGCGTAGATCGCGCCGGCACGCAGCGTCGGGAAGATCGCGTCGCGCACGAACTGCTCACGCAGATCCTCGACGATGAGCGCCTTCGCACCCTGCTGGCGCGCACGCTCCTCGAGACCCGCAAGCTCCTCGCCCTGGCCGACGTCCGCGGCCATGCAGATCACTTCGGCATCGTAGTTCTCGCGCAGCCACGGCACGATGATCGACGTGTCCAGTCCGCCCGAGTAGGCAAGCACCACGGTGAACGACATCAGCTCCTCCCGGTGTTCGAAAACGTGGGCGCCACCTCGCGCACCACGGCGATCTCATCACATGCGTGCCGCTTCGGGCACATCCTGCAGTCCGCTGCGACCTTCTCGGGCAGACGACTGAGCGCCGTCGTCGAGAAGCCGAGCCGGTGAAAGAACCCCTCCTGCAGCGTCAGCGCGATGACGCGCTGAATGCCCATTGCCTGTGCATCCTCGAGCAGAGCCTGGACGATCCGACGTCCGAGGCCGTGCTTCTGGTATGCGGGCGCCACTGCGAGCGCGCAGACTTCGCCCAGGTCGGCCGAGTACACCTTCAGCATGCCCGTCGCGACGATGGCACCGTCCGCCTCCGCAACCACGTAGCGGTCGATCGTTGCACGGATCTGCTCGACGCTGCGGGCCAGCAGGATGCGGCTCGCGACGAACTCGGCCTGCAGCGCGTGCATCGCCTCGGCATCGGCGAGCACGGCACGACGCACGAGCACCGCATCGGGCAGCGTCTCGCCCGATTCGACACGAAGCACGACACTCGGCTCGCGTGTCTGTGCGACGGGCAGCTCGAGCCGCTGGGGGACCGCGCTCACGCGAGCACCTCACCCAGGATCGCGACCGCCTCGTCGATGTCGGACTCGCGGATCACCAGCGGTGGAAGCAGTCGCAGGACGCGCTCACCCGCCGTCGCAACGAGCAGCCCGGCCTCCAGCGCCGCGGCGGCGACGGGCGCGGCCGGCCGGTCGAGAGCGATGCCCCACATGAGGCCGGCACCGCGCACGTCGACGATGCCCGGGCAGGACGCAGCCAACTCGCGAAGCTGCTCGTGCAGGTACTCGCCGAGCACCCGGACGCGATTCAGGAATGCCGGATCGGCGATGCGCGCGAACACGGTCGTGGCAACCGTCGCCACGAGCGGCCCGCCACCGAACGTCGTCGCGTGATCGCCCGGTTGGATCGTCTCGGCGACGCGCCCGGTCAGCAGCACGGCGCCCATCGGGAGGCCTCCCGCGAGGGGCTTGGCGAGCGTCAGGATGTCCGGAATGACGCCGGATGCCTGGTACGCGAACAGATGCCCCGTGCGGCCCAGACCGCACTGCACCTCGTCGAAGATCAGCAGCGCATCGTTCGCATCCGCTGCTTCGCGCAGGCGCGCGAGTACGTCCGCGGGCAGCGGACGCACGCCACCCTCGCCCTGCACGGGCTCGACGATGATCGCCGCCGTGCGCGCAGGATCGAGCGCGGTGTCCAGTGATGCCGGGTCGCCTGGATCGACGAACCGGACGCCCGGCATCAGCGGCGTGAACGGGGCCTGCATCGCGGGCCGATCCGTGGCCGCGAGTGCGCCGAACAGACGACCGTGGAAGCTGTTGCGAAGAGCCACGATCTCGTGCTTCGCCTCACCGCCGCGCGAGCGCGCCCAGCGGCGCGCGAACTTGAACGCCGCCTCCGTCGCCTCCGCGCCCGAGTTGCAGAAGAAGACGCGGTCGGCAAAGCTCGCATCGACGAGCATCTGCGCGAGCGCCGCTGCGGGCTCGGTGCGGTACAGGTTCGAGAGATGGATCAGCCCGGTGGAAAGGGCCCGCTCCACCGCGGCACGCACCGACGCATCACCATAGCCGAGGGCGTTGACGCCGATCCCTGCAACGAAGTCGAGGTACGCACGACCGGCGTCGTCGTAGACACGAACGCCTTCGCCACGCACGAAGACGGGGGGCGCAGGCCGATACGTTCCGAGCAGCGCTCCATCCGCGACGGGAGCCGCGCGCTGTTCCACCATCGTTGTCGCCATGCTCACGCAGCCTCCACCGCGGTCGCGCCGACGAGCGTGCCCGCGTCCGAGTTCACCAGGGCAGCAATGCTGCCGATCCGCACCTGGGCGACGCCCCGCGCAAGCGCATCGAGCGCCGCCCGCAGCTTCACCGCCATACCACCACCCGCCACGCCGCTCGCGAGCAGCGATTCACCGTGCACAGGGTCGAGCGCGCTCAGCGTGATACCGTCCGCGTCGCGAACACCATCCACGTCGGTCACGAACAGCAGCTCGCGCGCACCCATCGCAACGGCAACGGCGCATGCGACCTCATCCGCGTTCACGTTCAGCGCGACGCCGCCCGGTCCACGCGAGATCGGCGCGATCACCGGAACCATCCCCGCACCGATCAGCATCGAGAGCAACGCGCTGCGCACCGAACCGACGTGACCCACACGGCCGAGCGCGCCACCCGCAGCCACCTCCGCTGTGATCAGTCCGCCATCCTCGCCGGACAGCCCGATCGCATCCGCACCGGCCGTAATCAGCGCGGACACGAGCCGCTTGTTCACACGACCATTCAGCACCATCGACGCGGCATCGAGCGCAGCGTCCGGCGTCACACGCCGACCATCGACCCACTCGACCGCCACACCCAGACGCTCCGACAGCGCGCTGATCTCGGGACCTCCGCCGTGGACGATCACGAGATCATCCGCTGCGGCCGCAACCGCATCGGCAAACGCGCCGAGCCAGCTTCCGTCGGTCAGCGCGGCGCCACCGATCTTCACGACGCGCACGCTCACGCGGGCAGACCCTCGGTCTCGTCGAAGCCGAACATCAGGTTCGCGTTCTGAACGGCCTGGCCCGCGGCGCCCTTCACCAGGTTGTCGAATGCCGCGAGGACGAGGACCATCGGCGGCTCGACGCGCTCGACATCAGCAACACCGAGTGCAACGACGTTGCGTCCCACCACATCGCGCAGCGCGGGCAGACCCTCGCGCCAGACATCGACGAACGGCTCCGCGTCGTAGGCTGCGTTCAGCGCATCGAGCACCTGCGAGCGCTTCACGCCGGCAGCGACGGGGACGTACATCGTCTCCAGGATGCCGCGCCGTACGGGCAGCAGATGCGGCGTGAACACGAACGGCGCACCGTGGCCGCTGTTCGCGCGGGCGAGGCCCTGCGCGATCTCGGGCACGTGCCGGTGTGTGTTCCCGACGCCGTACGCCCGGAAATCCTCGGCGACGTCGCCGAACAGCAGCTCACGCTTCGCGCTGCGCCCCGCCCCCGTGACGCCCGACGCGGCATTCACCATCACGGGCCGCGTCGAATCGAGCAGGCCGCTGCGGATCAGTGGCGCAAGCCCCAGCAGGACTCCGGTCGGATAGCAGCCCGGATTCGCGACCAGCGGCTGGCCGGCCACCTCGTCACGCCAGAGCTCGGGCAGGCCGTAGACCGCGCCCCCCTGCCCCTCGCGCAGATCAGCGGAAAGGTCGATCGCCCGCGCACCCGCCTCGCGCGCGCGCAGCGCCCAGGCGCCCGAAGCGCCCGTGGGGAGACACGTGAATACGACGTCCACATCAGAGAGCGGTACGTCGTCCGCAGGGATGTAGCACAGTGACGTGCCCGGCACCGGCCGGCCCGCCTCACCCTCCGAGGTCGCATAGGCCAGGACGATCCTGGAATGGCGGCGCAGCAGCGCGACGAGCTCCTGCCCGGTATAGCCGGTCGCCCCGATCACGGCTGCGCGGATAGAGGAAGTATTCGCCATTCTAGAATAATCATACATCGGGCGGGCACAGTCAACTGCCGTGCGTCTGCCGGAGAAGGGCTCAGTCGACGGCGCCGGCCAGGTCCTCGATCCGCTGCTGGATCAGGGCGAGCTTGGCGGGGTCGCGAAGGATGATGAGGATGGTGTCGTCACCGGCCAGCGTGCCGAGCACCTCGGGCCATTCCTCCCAGTCGAGGGCCTCGGCCACGGCCTGAGCGCCGCCCGAAAGGGTTCGAACGACGAGCAGGTTCCCGGTGCCTTCCGCGCCGACGAAGAGCGCGGGCAGCAGGCGGGTCAGTGCCGGGGACTGGTCCCAGCTCTCGGGTGGCAGCGTGTAGTGGGATCGACCCTCGGCGTCCGGGACCTTGATGAGGCGGAGCTCGCGGATGTCACGGGACAGGGTCGCCTGGGCGACCTCGAACCCGCGCTGGGCGAGGAGCTCGCGGAGGTGCTCCTGGCTGGTGACACGGTGCGAGGCGACCAGCTCGCGGATCGCGGCGTGGCGTTGTGGCTTTGCCATGGCCGGGAGAATGCCGCCATGCGCTTGCCGTGGTCAAGTCACGGCGGGGGCACGATGTAGATAAAGCCGAAGACGATCCCGTAAAGCGTCCGGGCGAGGAAGGTCCGGAAGCGCGCGTCTGCGGTGGGTCGGTCGGGCCGCCCGAGCGCAACGACGAGCTCCACCGCAGCGTGCGTCGCGCCGAGGATTGCACCGGTCATCAGGTCTGCGCGACCGATGAGTTCGAGCACGACCCCGTAGAGCAGCGGGAACAGCAGAAGGTCGGCGAGCAGTGCGACGGCGCGCTGGCGTCCGCGGGTGGCCGCGGGTGTGTGCCGGGCAATCGGCCGCGCGACGACTGTCGCAGCAACGCCGCACCAGAGCAGCAGCAGGAATCCGGGTTGTGGCAGCATGTGCGCTGAGGCTGGCTGCACGGTGACGCCCTGTCAAGCGAGAGCGGATCTCCTTGCAAGACGCGATGATGCGATGATGACGCGCTGCGGGTCGCAGTTCTGACACCCACCGTCAGCGATGCCTGCACTGCATCCGGCGGCCCACAGCGTGCAATGCCCGTTCGCAGCGGAAAACGAACGGAGCAGAAGTCATGAATCACGACGTCCACGCCACCCCTCCTGCAGCGGTACGGAGGGTTCTCGGGCATCCCCATCTGCGCTTTGCAGTCCTCGTCGGAACTCTTGCCTGGCTGGTGGACTGGGTCTCGAAATCGTGGGCGCTCGCCGAGCTGGCCGGGCGGCCGCGCGAGGTGGGCGACGCGTTGCTCCTGGGGGTCGCGCACAACGACGCGCTCGCCTTCTCGTCGTTTCAATGGATCCCGGTGGAGAGCGTGCTGTCGCTGCGGATCACCTGCATCCTCGTGCTTGCGCTCCTGGCGATCCGGTTTGCCGCGGAGAGCCGTCGGCTGGCGTGCGCGTTCGCCCTGCTGCTGGCGGGCGGACTCGGGAACGTCGCGGACCTGGTGCTTCGTGACGGCGCAGTAATCGACTTCATCGGCGTACGGCCGTTCGTGTTCGCCGAGCCCGACCTCGCGATCGTCTTCAACCTCGCCGACGTCTGGATCAAGGTGGGGATCATCCTGGCGTTCCCGCTCATCCGTCGCGCAGCGCAACGGACGCAGGAAGCCAGCGATGCGTTCGAGCGGCGCCTGCAGCTGCGCCTGCGTTGAGGAACAGGCGCCGGCCTCAGGTTGGCGCCACCTCCTGCACTTCCCTTCCCCGTCCAAGCCATCGTCCCAACTGTCCGACGACCGCGGGCAGCAGCGCGGCCGGCAGCACGATCAGCCAGTCCGCCGCTGAGAGCGGAACTACCTGCAGCAGCCGGGCGAGCGGCGGCAGGTACAGCGCGAGGAACTGCAGCGCCACGGTCAGGAGCAGTGCAGCGACCGCCCAGCGGTTCGCAAACATGCGCTGCCAGCCGAGCACGTGCGCGCGACTGCGTGCGTTGCCGAGGTGGAACGCCTGCGCGAGTGCGAGCGTCATGAACGCGATGGTGATCGCGCGCTCCCGTTCGCCCTGGAGGAGCGCGTACTGGAAGGCGGCGAGTGTCGCGACCGTGATGAGGAGCGCGAACCACGCGATGCGCCTGAGGAAGCGCGCTGAGAGAATCGCCTGCTGCGGGTCGCGCGGCGGTCGGCGCATGACACCCGCATCGCCCGGCTCGGCGGCAAGGGAGAGCGCGGGGAACGTGTCCGTAACGAGGTTCAGCCACAGGATCTGCAGCGGCAGCAGCGGCTGCGGCATACCTGCGATGCTCGCACCGAGAATGACGAGCACCTCGGCGAGGTTGCAGCTGAAGAGGTAGAACACGAAGCGCCGGATGTTGTCGAAGATGATGCGGCCCTCCTCGACGGCGGCGCCGACCGTCAGGAAGCGGTCGTCGCGCAGCACGATGTCAGCCGCTTCCTTCGCGACGTCGGTACCGCGGCCGCCCATCGCGACACCGATGTCCGCCTTCTTGAGCGCGGCCGCATCGTTCACGCCGTCGCCGAGCATGGCCACGATCTCGCCGCGCTCCTGCAGCGCCTCGACGATCCGCAGCTTGTCCTCCGGGCTGATGCGGCTGAGCGCTGCGATGCGGCCCAGCGCCTCGTGCGGGCGTGCCGCTTCACCGCGGGGATACAGCTCCCGCGCATCGAGCACGAGATCATCGTCCCCGAGAATGCCAAGCTCGCGCGCGACTGCCTGTGCCGTGAGCTTCTGATCGCCGGTGATCATGATAGTCCGGATGCCCGCGCTGTGCAGCGCATCGATCGTGTCGCGCACACCGTCGGCGGGCGGATCACTCATCCCGACGAGTCCGATGAACGTGAGGGGCGGCAGCTCTCCGGCCTCGGCCGCCGTGCTATCGGCAGCGACGTCCGCCTGCCGGTTCGGGAGGACGGCTCCGGCGAGAGCGAGCACCCGGAGCCCGCGTGCGGCCATATCGCGATTGCGATCGGCGATCATTCTGCGCAGCTCATCGTCGATGGGCACCACGCCATCGCCCGTTCGCGCATCCGCACATGCGTCCAGGACGCGGGAGGGCGCGCCCTTCACCGCGACGACCGTCTGCCCGCCATCGTCGTGGTAGGTCGCCATGAGCATGCGCTCGCTCGAGAACGGGATCTCGAAGGTGCGCGGCGGCAGCGCATCCCGTGTGATACCCGCTTTCGCGGCAGCCACGAGCAGTGCGCCCTCCGTCGGATCCCCGCGCACGCTCCACCCGCCCTCCTCGTCTTGCACCAGGTCGGCATCATTCGCGAGCGCGCCGGTCCGCAACGCGTCGCGCAGCGCGTCGTCGCGGCCGACGTCCACGGGTGTGCCATCGACGAGGATGGCGCCTTCTGGCCTGTAGCCCACGCCGGTCACTTCATATGTCCGGCCCGCCACCCACAGCTCGGTCACGGTCATCTCCCCGGCCGTGAGCGTACCCGTCTTGTCTGTGCATACGACGGTCACCGACCCGAGCGACTCGACTGCAGGCAGCCTGCGCACGATCGCGTTGCGCCGTGCCATCCGAGCTGTGCCGATCGCGAGCGCGATCGTCGCGACGGCGGCGAGTCCTTCGGGGACGGCCGCGATGGCGAGTGCGATCGCCGTTTCGACGAGCCGACCGACGGGCTCGCCGCGCAGGACGCCGAGCACCACCACCGCCACCCCTACCGCCAGCGTGATGCCGATGAGCCGGCGCCCCAGTACGTCGAGCCGCCGCTCGAGCGGCGTGCGCTCTGCCTGGATCCCGGCGACCAGGCCACCGATCCGGCCGACCTCCGTGTCGTTGCCGGTCGCAGTCACGACGGCGCGGCCCGTGCCTGCCACGACGCTCGTCGACATGTAGACTGCGTTGGCGCGCTCCGCGATCGGTGTATCCGCCGTGACATCTGCCGCGGGATGCTTGTCCACGGGGAGCGACTCACCGGTCAGTGCGGCTTCACTGGTGCGCAGCTCGGTTGCCTGCAGCAGGCGTGCATCGGCGGGAACGGACTGGCCGGCCGCGAGGAGAATGATGTCACCGGGCACGAGCGCGGTCGCGTCGACCTCGCTCACGCGACCGTCACGCACCACGGTCGCGCGGGGGACCTCGAGGGCAAGCAGCGCAGCCATCGCTTCGCGCGCGCGGAGCTCGGTCACGAAACCGATGGCGGCGTTGATGACGAGGACGCCAAGAATGGCGAGAGCCTCGATCGGATCGCCGAGCAGCCACGCGACGCTCATGGCCGCGACCAGCAGCAGCACGACTACGCTGCGGAACTGATCGAGCAGAATGCGCCAGGCGGACAGCGGCTTCGCGAGACGCAGCGAGTTCGGACCGTGGATCTCGAGACGACGCTGCGCCTCTTCTTCGCTCAGGCCTTCGTCGCTGGTCTGGAGCTGTTCGAGCAGTGAGGGGAGATGGAGAGCATGCCAGTCCTCGACCGTCCGGGGCGGATCGGGGTCAGGCGAAGCCGCGCTCAACGACGATGCTCCTCAGGTCCGGCTGCTCGCGCGACCGGTCACGTCCTGGACGGAGATACGAAACAGGACGGTACGGAAGGCGAACGGATCATCCTCGGAAAACGTCGCAGGAATGAGCGTGCGCAGCAGGCGGACCGCCTGCTCCCAGAGATGGCGCTCCTCGTCTTCGTCGATGACGTAGAAGCCGCCGTGCACGAGGACGCTGCGCCAGTTGAACAGGTCCTCGATCTCGCTGACCTCGAATGCGACCGGCCACCAGCGGTACTGGTTCTCGGCCAGGACCTCGTACTTCCGCCCGTAGGACGTGCGACCGTAGAGCCAGCCCTCCGCGTAGACGTAGCTGACTGGCTGCACATCCACGTTGCTGCCAACCGCATAGGCCAGCCGACCGATGCTGTTGCGGGCGAGGACTGCGTCGATCTCGTCCCTGCTCAGCTCACGAAACGTCGGCGCAGCTCCGGTCTGTGCCATCCACTCCTCCCGTTCACCAGTGCAGAAGGGTGCAGCTCCGTTCCCGAGTCGTCCTCACGCCGACCGAATACCGGCGAGTGCAAGCGCGAACATGCCTGCGTCGTCGGGCTGCCACTGCACGAGGTCGAGCTCCGCGCCGACCAGTATGTCGAGCACCGAGCCACGGTCATACTTGCAGGAAATCTCCGTACGGATCGGCTCGCTGTCATCGAGCTCCACGCTGCCGATCCCGGGCACCTGCACGGTCTGCCTCCGTGTCGCGACCAGGTACATCTCGATCCGATGCTCCTCGGCATTGTACACGGCGCGGTGCTCGAACGCCTGCAGATCGAAGTTGGCGCCGAACCGCTCGTTCATCACGCGGAGAATGTTGCGGTTGAACTCCGCGGTCACGCCACGGGAATCATTGTAGGCGGCCTCCAGAGTTGCAACGTCCTTGCGGAGGTCGACGCCGATCATCAACCGGTCGGCAGGTCGCATGATGGCCCGGATGCGGCGCAGGAGGTCGACGGCATCGTCGCGCGCGAAGTTGCCGATCGTGCTTCCGAGAAACGTGACCAGCACGGGCCCCGGCGGTGACCCGACCTGCGCGAGCGATTGCGGGAAGGTCCCTGTGATCGGCCGCACAACCAGGCCCGGGAACTCTTCGCGAAGCCGTGCAGCCGTCCGCTCCAGGAGCTCTGCGCTGACGTCGATCGGCACGTAGACGACGTCGTTCGCGTCGGTGCGCATTGCCGCCAGGATCGGCCGGGTCTTCGAGGCGTTCCCTGCGCCGAGCTCGACGAGCGAGCGCGGGCGCAGCGCCGCGATCCACCCCGGCACGTGCGCAGCGATCAGGGCCCTCTCTGCGCGCGTCAGGTAGTATTCCGGCAGCCGTGTGATCTCCTCGAACAGCCGCGACCCGCGCTCGTCGTAGAACAGCCGGCTCGGCAGCTCCCTGGGTCTGCGAGTCAGGCCCGCGCGAAGTTCCGCGAGTACGTCTTCATCCACGTCGCTCAGCGTGCACTCCCGTGTTCGACGCCCCGCGCCAGGCGCACGCCCGTGAACTGCCACGTCGCATCCGCCGGAAAGAAGTTGCGGTACGTGGGCCGGATGTGGCTGCGCGACGTCGCGCAGCTTCCGCCTCGCAGGACGTACTGATTGCACATGAACTTGCCGTTGTATTCGCCGACCGCACCGGGCGCCGTGCGGAACCCCGGGTACGGCGCATAGGCGCTCGAGGTCCACTCCCAGACGTCGCCGTACAGCTGCCGCAGGCCCGGCTCCGCCGGGGCGACCGCGGGGTGCAGGCGCCCGTCATCCACGAAGTTGCCCCCGATCGTGACACCCGCGGCGGCGACCTCCCACTCCGCCTCTGTCGGCAGGCGCGCGCCGGCCCAACGCGCGAACGCATCGGCCTCGAAGTAGCTCAGATGGCAGACGGGCTCATCGAGACGCACCGGACGCATGCCGCTGAGCGTGAACATCATCCACGCGTCGTCGCGGCGCTCCCAGTAGAACGGCTCCATCCATCCTCTCGTCTGTACGGCGTCCCACCCGAGCGAGAGCCAGAGCTCCGGTCGCCGGTAGCCGCCGTCCTCCATGAACTCGAGGTACTCGCCATTCGTGACGAGCCGGTCGGCGAGCTGGAACGCCTCGACGAACTGTCGGTGTCGCGGCTCCTCGTTGTCGTACGCGAAGTCGGGACCGTCATGGCCGATCGCGTAGACGCCAGCCTCGAAGCTGACCCACTCCATCGGCCGTGTCCCCATCGACTCGTTCACGCTCGCTTCCCCGCGATAGACAGGACGCAGCGGATTCACGGAGAACACGTGCTTGATGTCCGTCAGCATCAGCTCCTGGTGCTGCTGCTCGTGGTGCAGCCCGAGCGTAACGAGCCTCGAAAGCGAGCTCTCAGGCTCCCCGTCGATACTCTCCAGCAACCGGACCATCGACTCGTCCACCTGTCTGCGGTACTCCATGACCTGTGCGACCGTCGGGCGGGAGATGTAGCCGCGCTGGTCGCGACAGTGCCGCTCGCCGGCCTGCTGGTAGTAGGAGTTGAACAGGTACAGGTAGGTCTTCTCGAGTGGCCTGTAGCCCGGCAGATGCTCCATCAGCACGAACCGCTCGAAGAACCAGCTCGTGTGCGCGAGATGCCACTTCGTGGGGCTGACATCCGGCATCGACTGTACGACCATGTCCTCGGGCGCCAGGCCGTCGGTCAGGCGCTCAGTGAATGCGCGCACCGCTCGGTACCGATCCACCAGGGACATGCCGGCGTGCTCCGTCGCAGCGTTGTACGTCTTCGTCCCGGCGAGTGTTGCTTCCGTTGCTGCCATGCTTCTCTCCTTGGCGGGTGCGTCATGACGCAGCGACCGGGACGCGCAGCTCGGGCAGCTTCGCCACGAGTCGCGTCCGCCGGCTCTCCAGCCAGTCTGGAAGTTTCAGATTCGATCCGAGCTCGTCGGTGGCCTCATCCACCGTGAAGCCAGGCTCGTCAGTGGCGATCTCGAAGAGGATGCCGCCGGGCTCCCGGTAGTAGATCGAGGTGAAGTACTTGCGATCGAGGACCGGTGTGACATCGAGACCGGTTCGAGCGAGGATGCGGCGCCACTCGCGCTGCTCCGCACTGGACGCGGAGCGCCACGCGACATGGTGCACGGCGCCGATCCCCATGCGGCCGCGCTCACCTTCCGGCTGGCACAACAGGTCGATCATCGCGGCGTCGCCGCCCGCCCCGACCTGGAATCGAAACCGCGAGCCCTCCTGGCCGACGTCTCGAAGCCCCATGGTCTCGGTGAGCAGCGACGCAGTGCTCTCGTAGCCGTCGAGACTCAGCGTCACTCCCGCGATTCCGCGGATTGCGTGCTCTACAGGAACGGGCCCGTCAATCCACGGCGCCTTTGAAACACACGCGCCCCGCGCAACGAGCTCGAGCGGAAGTCCGTCCGGATCACGCAGGGAAACGACTGTTTCGCCGAACCGCGTCTCCGGACCACTGAAGTCGACATCGTACGCAATGAGCCGGTCCAGCCAGTGGTCCATCGAGTCTGCGGGGATACAGAACGACGTCGCCGTGATCTGCCCGGTCCCCTGTCGTGCATTCGCCTGCACCGTTGGTGGAAGGATCCAGGCGAACACGGTCATGATGGTGCCGGGCGTTCCGACGCCGTCACCGTAGTACAGGTGGTACGTCCCCGGATCGTCGAAGTTGACCGTCCTCTTGACGAGGCGCAGTCCGAGCACGCCCACATAGAAGTCGACGTTGCGCTGCGGGTCCCCGCATATCGCAGTCACGTGATGGATGCCGGGAATGCGGGCGTGTTGAGCGTCCATGTGTCGGCTCCGCCGGGATGATCGTCGCGACTCGCCGCCCCGGTGGTGCTGGGGCTACGGATGTTCCGTCGATCCGCGTCGGCTCTGGTTCTGTTCATGCGGTTGTATGCGACGGTGCACGTTCCGGGCCTCTGCGGGGATGCGCGAGATGCGCCCCGGGACAGGCTCGCGCCCGGTTCGCGCATCCCGGTTCGCCTCCGGCACGGCACCGGCGCACCGGAATCACCCCACCGCCAGGAGAGCGAGAACATGAGTTCGCGATGCACACACACGGACGAGGTTCGTGACGTGGGACCACGCACGCCTGACGGATGTGAGGAATGCCTGGAACGTGGGGACCGGTGGGTTCATCTGCGACTGTGCCGGACCTGCGGTCACGTGGGTTGCTGTGACTCGTCGCCCAACCGCCACGCGACGAAACACTTCCACGCGACGAAGCACCCGATCATCACGTCCTTCGAGCCCGGGGAGGACTGGTCGTACTGCTACGTGGATGACGTGATGCTGATGCTGCCCGCACCGCCCGCATAGCTGCGCCGCGGGTCCGCGACATCACGATCCTGCCGCGACCAGCTGCAAGGCAGCGCGCTCGCTGGCGGGCTGCGACGATTGAGCAGATGCAGCCGACCGCCCGGCCTTTCGCGCGGCCGGCGACTCGCTGACGAGGCGTCACGATCCAGCCTCCCGGCGGCGTTGGTCATGGGCCCCGTAAATGGGTGTCGTTTCTTGGTTTGTGGATTGAAGCTTGCCCCGTTCTTCCTCCGCAGTTTCACCAGGAGGAGAACATGTCAGCTCGAACCATTCTGGGTACTTCACTCGCCGTGCTCATGATCGCCGGCTGCCGGAGCGCCGAGGTACAGACCCCGCAGAACGACATCCGCGCGCAACCGGCGCCGCCAGACGCGAGCATGCTTCCGGCGAACACACTCCTGCGGGCCGAGCTCAACTCGACGCTGAGCACGCGCTCGAGCCGTGTCGGCGAGCGCTTCAGCGCGCGCGTTCTCGACGGGATCCGCGCGCAGAACGGCGAGGTCATGATTCCAGCCGGCGCGGTGATCCACGGGACGATCACCGCGCTCGACCCGTCCGAGCAGCAGGGCGACCCCGCGCTGATCCGGTTGAACTTCGAGTCGATGGAGTTCCAGGGTCGGACATTCCCCTTCGCGGCGGAAGTCGTCGACACCGAGGCACGCCTCGAGGGTGAGCGCAGGCTCGCAAGGCGTGGCGCACTGCGGGGTGCTGCGGCAGGTGCAGTGCTCGGCGCGGTACTCAGCCGTGCAGACCTGGACGACATTCTGAAGGGCGCAGCTCTCGGCGCCGGCGCGGGTACCGTCATCTCCCTGGGAACCGGCGACGTCGACGCAGCTCTCCCGGCAGGCACGGAGATGACACTGCGCACCACGACGCCGATTCAGCTCAGGGCGACCTGACCGGACACTACGGGCAGACGGTGAAGGCGTAGCGCATCACGCCGTGTCACGGGATGCGCGCCGAACGCCTGACAAAGAGAACGGCCACTCCGCCCTGGAGTGGCCGTCCCGTGCTTGCGGACCTCGGCATGTCGCGCTGTGCACGCGACGAGGCGACACGAACCGCGGCGCGCATGACTCCGACGCGCTCGCGCCAACAAAAAAACCGCTGTGGCACAGCGGGTTCGACGAGAGGCCCCGAGCGGATTCGAACCGCTGAATGAGGGATTTGCAGTCCCTTGCCTTACCAGCTTGGCTACGGGGCCAAACGAGAGCGGGAAACCGGGCTCGAACCGGCGACCTTCACGTTGGCAACGTGACGCTCTACCAACTGAGCTATTCCCGCACAACACCAGCAGAACAGCGGGTCCGGTGACCGGAGCCACCCGCACTCTCGTTACCTGCGAGTTCGTCGCAGGCACCGGAGCTATTCCCGCGAATCTCGGTGCTACCGAGCAGAAAAAGCTAGTGATTTCGCGCCTTTCCGTCAACCTCAGACGGCGCCGATCGCGACCCGGTAGAGCGTCTCGTACGACCGTGCGGACGAGTCCCAGGAGCGGTCGAGGCGCATGCAGCGCCGACGCAGTGCGTTCCACCCGCGGGCGCGCCAGACCCTGCGTGCGCGCTCGACGGCGGCGACGAGGGCATCGGGCTCCGGGTCGTCGAAGAGGAAGCCGGTTCTGCCATCCTCGACGGTGTCGACGAGACCGCCGGTCGCGCGGGCGATCGGTGGCGTGCCGTAGCGTTGTGCGATCATCTGCCCCAGTCCGCACGGCTCGTAGCGCGACGGCATCAGGAAGAAGTCGGCACCGGCGTAGATACGGTGTGCGAGGGCGTCGTCGAAGCGGAAGATGGCGGCGACGCGACCCGGGTTGGCGCGCTCGGCCGCGGCGAGCGCGGACTCCGTCATGGAGTCGCCGTCGCCGAGCACGACGAGACTCATCCCCTTCTCGATCAGCGCATCGAGCGCTTCGACGACGATGTCGATCCCCTTCTGGTGCGCGAGTCGTGTGACCATTGCGAGCAGCGGCCCTCGGTCCTCCAGGCCCAGCTCGTCCAGCAGCGCCGCACGACACTCGTCCTTCCGCTCGAGCGTGCTGACCCCATAACGCGTGACGAGTGCGTCGTCGTGCGCCGGGTTCCAGACGCGCGTGTTGATCCCGTTCAGGATGCCGGTGAGTGCGCGCCGGCGGAAGCGCAGCAACCCGTCGAGTCCGGCGCCGAACTCGGGCGTCTGGATTTCGCGCGCGTACGTCGGCGACACCGTGACGATGCGATCCGAGAGTGCGACGCCCGCCTTCATGAAGGAGACCTGGTCGTGGAACTCGACGCCGTTCTCGGTGCGGTACAGCTCGACGGGCACGCCGACGGACGTCAGCAGCGCCCGATCGAAGTTGCCCTGGTATGCGAGGTTGTGAATTCCGAAGACGGTCGGGATGTCGACCACGTCGATCAGCTCGTAGACCGGGACGAAGCCGGCCTGCCAGTCGTTTGCGTGCATGACGTCCGCGCCCCACTCCGCGGCGTAGGCGACGACGGCGCGCGAGAAGAACGCGAAGCGGCGCCCGGGCCCGAGCGGGTCGTAGAACGGCATCTCATACGGACCGAACTGCTCGAAGAACTCGGGCGCGTTCACGAGCACGGCCGGCGCGGCATCATCCGGCTCGTCGAGATGAAACCGCACCTCTCTGCGTCCGCCCGGCCAGGGGATGGTGAGGGTGCGCTCGACCGGGAGAGAGGCGATGCGGTCACGCAGGTGCGCGTACGCGGGCACGATGATGCGCACGTCGTGTCCGAGCGCATGCAGCGCGTCGGGGAGTGAGCGCGCGACATCGCCGAGTCCGCCTGTCTTGTAGTATGGAATCGCCTCGGCGGCGGCGAGCAGAACCTTCATGAAGCGCGACGCACTGCGCTTCGCATGGGGCGCCGGATGCGCATGGCGCGCGTCAGGGCCCAGCCCAGGAAGCCGGCGACCGGAGCGGCGTGGACACCATATGCTGCTTCGCCTGTGTCGACGTCGTAGGCCTCGCATGCGATGCCGCCCGGCAGCTGCAGCCGCTGAATCAGCGCCTGCGCCTCGCGGCCACGGTCCGCGAGCAGATCCGCACACAGCGCCGCGAAGACCGCGTGATCGGGATCCCTGCGCGACGCATGGCCCGGGAATGCGCGCTCACCATGCCAGAGCGGGTAACGACTGGAGCGGAGCAGACCCATCGTATCCGTCCAGACGGGATCATCGAGATCGCAGAACTCGAGGAACGGCAGCAGGCGCAGGCTGCCGACGGGATCGTCGTAGATCGCAGCGTCGCGTTCCAGGTCAGTCGAGCAGGCCAGGACGTTCGTGCCATCGAGCTCCACGGTGCAGCGACTCCAGATCGTGCTCGCAAGCTCGTTCGCCCCGTCCTGCAGCCGGGGTGGATCCGGCAGAACCCAGATTCGATCGAGTGCGCGGATGAACACCCAGAGCAGCACGTTGTCCCATGTCACATACGGCTGGTCCGCGGGTTGCCCCTCGGGCAGAACCTCCCCGCGCGCGAGGTAGACCTCGGGATGGAGCCGCGAGAAGAGCAGCTCGTCGATATCGCGCAGACCGTCCTGGACGCTCGGCTCGTCCAGCACCGTCGCGTCGTCGGTTGCGCTCACGTACTGATCGACCGCAATGCCGTACGCGCACAGGTTGGCGACGCTGAGCCCGGGATCGAGCACGGCGCCGTCCACGTAGCGCGCATGAAAGCCCGGCCGGTCGGAGTACAGCTCGAAGATGCGAAGCAGCAGCTCGCGCGCGAGCTGCGGGTCCGTCTCACACAACGCCGGCATTGTCCAGAGCAGCGCTTCCCGCTCGTTCACAACGGCGGTGTCGCCGTGCAGGGGCGAGCGTGATGCGAGGGGGTAGATGAAATCGTCATCCACCCCGCGCGCGACGGCACAGTAGTAGTTGAACGTGAGATTGCGGTTCAGCAGCTCCGAGAGTGCGACCTGGTCACTCTGCCGGGCGAGCCGCGCGAGCTCCAGACGCGCGTTGCGCAGCAGGCGCTGCGCACCGAGCTGTACCATGCGCGCGGCGGTCGCGAGCGCGCCGTCGCGTTCGGGTGCGACACCGATGTGGACGGCGAGTCGCGCGCGCCCGCCGGGGCGCAGTCGGAGCGTGCCGAGCGCGCGGAACGTGACCGGCGTACCGTTGTCAACGACCAGCGCGTCGCCACGCTCGAACCGGCGATACGCGCCGGTGTCGTCCCCGATCTCGTAGCGGACTTCACTCCCCTCGACCGCCAGGCCGATCGCGGCCCCGGACGACACCGGCCCGGCCTCGAGGGTGATTCCCGCCTGCTCCGCGTTGCCGGAGCCGATCCGGTTCGGCTCGAGGAGCGCCCGCGGTGAGCGGACATGGAGGTGGGACCACGCCCAGCGCCCTTCAACGCCGACCTGGAGCGTCTGCTCGATGTTGGCCTCGTTCTCGAGCTCGAAGAGCAGGACGGCACCGCGGACGATGGGGTCGTATCCGCCGGGCCCGAACGCCGTGACGCGAAGCGACAGGTCCGGGAACGGATCGGCGCGGTACTGCGGGATCCAGCGGTCGATGCGCTCGTGCACGAAGCTGCCCGTGGCGAGCGGCACACCGGCACGCATGACGACCGGTCGCAGGAGCCCGGGGCCGTCTTCGATCCCCGCGCCACTGCTCCACTCGAGAAGGCCACCAAGCCCCGCGTGCAGCACGTTCAGGCGCTGCACGGCCGCCTCGTCGTCGAGGCAGAGCGTGACGTAGTGGTTGCCCGTGATTTCCCAGGTCATGGTGGTCACCTGCGGCTCGTCCCGCCGCCCGCGGAAGATGCGGAACGGCCCGTCGTCCGCAAGGGATGGGTGCATTTCCCGGGCCCTCCAATAGCTGGAATTTCGCTTGACTCGGCGCGCTGGCGGCCGGTATACTGGACCCGTTCCGAGGCGGAAAAGCATTGCGCTTCCTGCATTTCCGGCCTATGTCCCCGAAAGGCACCGACCGACGAGGGTTAGGCTGTCGCAGCGGCGCTGATGCTGCCCTACCCGCCCGGCCGGCTCGTCGCCGGGGATCAGAACCGCGGGATCCGGGAATCCGGCCCGCCCCTTCCACACCAATCCGAGGTCATCCATGGGTTTGCACGTTCGCAGGGCGCTGGTCTTTGCGTTCGCCTGGCTCGCACTCGGCGCGACGGTCGCATGGGCGCAGACAGGCGCGATCGTCGGGAGGGTCACCTCAGAATCCGGCATGGCGCCGATCGCCTCGGCGCTGGTCGAGGCACAGACGGCGGATGGGCGTACGGCCGGAACCGCGATAACGGATGGTGACGGCCGGTACCGGATGATCGGGGTCCCGGCGGGCACGTACACCGTGCTGTTCAGCGCCGTCGGCCACACGGACCGGCGCGTGCAGAACGTGATTGTGGCGGCGGGCGAGACAGCAATCGCGGACGCGTCGCTGGCGGTGCAGGCCTTCGACCTCGACCCGGTCCAGGTCACGGCCAGCCGCGGCACGATCCAGAAGGCGGTGGATGCACCTGCGCACGTGGAGGTCCGCGGCGAGCAGGAGCTCGACGTCCGCCCGACGGTGACCCCTACCGACCACCTGCGCGGCATGGTCGGCGTCGACATCGTGACGCAGGGCGTCCAGTCGACAAACGTCGTGCTGCGCGGATTCAACAACATCTTCTCGGGCTCGCTGCATACGCTCACGGACAACCGCATCGCCGGCGTGCCATCGCTGCGTGTGAACCTGCTGCACTTCGTCCCCGCCACGAACGACGACCTGGAGCGGATGGAGGTCGTGCTCGGTCCGGGCGCCGCACTCTATGGCCCGAACACGGCGGACGGCGTGCTTCACATGATCACGAAGTCGCCGCTCGCAGAGCCGGGCACGTCACTCTCGGTCGCCGGGGGTGAGCGGAGCTTCTTCGAGGTGACCGGCCGCACGGCGATCCGCGCCTCGGACAACTTCGGCATCAAGGTGTCGGGGCTGTACATGCAGGCGGAGGAGTGGAAGTACGAGGATCCGGTCGAGCTGCAGGAGGTCGAGAACTATCGGACCGGCCCGCAGGCGGCGGTATTCCGGCAGCAGCTCATCACAGCGCTGGGCGGCGACGCCGCCGAGGCGGATGCCCGTATCGCGCGTATCGGAACGCGTGACTTCGACATCGACCGCTGGAGCGTCGAGGCCCGGGCCGACTGGGTGCCGACGGCGGGTGTCAATACGATCCTCGGCTTCGGCATGACGAACGCCGGCAGCGGTATCGAGCTGACCGGTCTCGGTGCCGGCCAGGTCGATGACTGGCGCTCGTCGTACTACCAGATCCGGACGAGCTGGAACCGACTCTTCGTGCAGGGCTACCTGAACGCGAGCAACGCGGGCGACACGTACCTGCTGCGCAACGGTGTGGCGATCCAGGACGAGTCGAAGCTGTGGGTCGGGCAGATCCAGCACGGCTTCCGCCTCGGCAGTCACAACTTCACGTACGGCGGCGACATCCTCTACACGGTGCCGGAGACGAACGGCACGATCAACGGCATCTACGAGGACGACGACGAGACGACCGAGATCGGCGGCTACCTGCAGTGGGAGTGGGCCGTCGATCCGAAGTTCGACGTCGTGCTCGCCGGCCGCGTGGACGACCACTCCGCATTGCCGGATCCGATCTTCTCGCCGCGTGCAGCGCTCGTGTTCAAGCCGGCCCCGAACCAGGCGCTGCGCGCGACGTTCAACCGCGCGTTCTCGACGCCCAGCTCGCTGAACCAGTTCCTCGACCTGCCGAGCGCGGCGCCCGATCCGGGCCTTGCGGCACTCGGCTACAGCGTGCGCGTGCAGGGCACAGGCCGTGACGGGTTCCAGATCGAGCAGCCGGACGGCTCGTACCTGATGCGCTCGCCGTTCACGCCCGGCGATCCGGCGGCACTGGTCCCGGCGAACGCCGCGCTGTACTGGAACGCGGCGGTCGGCGTGGCCCAGGCGCAGGGCGCCATCGACGAGCAGACGGCGGCGTACCTGCAGTCGATCGCACCGCAGGCACTCGCGGCCGTCGGCACGGCATACCTCGATCCGGCGACCGGCAACCTGGTCGCGGCACCACCCTTCAGCCGCGTCGACCCGATCCGTGAGTCGACGACCACGTCTCTGGAGGCCGGCTATCGTGGCGTCATCGCCGACAGGCTGCTCCTCGCCGCCGACATCTGGTGGGCGCGCAAGAAGAATCTCGTCACGCCGCTGACGCCCGTGACGCCGCTCATTCTGCTGGACGGACAGACTACGGTGCAGTTCCTGGCGCAACGGTTCATGCAGGATCTGGGAATGCCGCAGGACACGGCGATTGCCCGAGCGACTGCGCTCGGTACTGGCATGGCGCAGATTCCGCTCGGCGTCGTCTCCTCCGCGGACATCAATGCGAACGGCCCGCAGCTCCTCACTACGTACTACAACGTGGATGACGAGCTCGACTACTACGGCCTCGACCTGTCCGCGAACTACCTGCTGAGCGACGCGTTCTCGCTGGCGGGCACGCTGTCGCTGGTGAACGACAACGTCTTCGACACGGACCTCGGGCAGAAGGTCACGCTGAACGCACCCAAGAAGAAGGCGAGCGTGAGCGGCACGTACCGCCACCTTGGGATCGGTCTGTCGACCGAGCTGCGGGTGCGCTACAACGACTCGTTCCCCGTGCGCTCGGGCGTCTACAACGGGACCGCGTGCATCGAGCCTGACGTCCCCGGCACCGAGGACTGCGTCGACTCATACACGCTGCTCGACCTGACGACCTCGTACGAGATCCCCGGCTTCCGTGGGGCCGCGATCCAGCTCGCGGTCACGAACCTGCTGGACGAGGACTACCGGAGCTTCCCGGGCGTGCCCGCGATCGGCCGTATGGCGATCGTGCGGTTCAAGTACGCGTTCGGTCACTGAGCCCGGTAGCAGAGCGCAAGAGAAGAGGCCCGGCGGCAACGCCGGGCCTCGTTCTTTTGCTGTTACGAGCGGGCTGCGAATGGTGCCGTGCGCTACGCGCTCGCCGCGAGCAGCTCCTTCGCATGCGCGAGCGACGTCTCGCTCTCCGGGTCGCCGCCGAGCAGGCGGGCAAGCTCCGCAACGCGCGCCTCGCCGGCGAGCTCCTCGACGATCGTCGTCGTGCGCGAGTCCCGCTCCTCCTTCCGTACGAGCAGGTGATGCTGCGCACGGGACGCGATCTGCGGCAGGTGGGTGATGACAAAGACCTGGCGGTCGCGCGCCACGTCGCGCAGCGTATCGCCGACGGCGTGTGCGACCTTCCCGCCGATACCGGCATCCACCTCGTCGAACACGAGGGTCGGCACGTCGTCCAGCCCGGCAAGAATCGTTTTGAGTGCGAGCATGACACGGGACAGCTCGCCGCCCGACGCGATGCGCGCGAGCGCGCGCGGCTCGAATCCCCTGTTCAGCGCAATCCGGAACTCGACGTCTTCCGCGCCGTGCGGTGAGGGCTCGTCGAGGTGCTCGAGCACGACCTCCATGCTGCCGCCCTCCATGCCGAGCTGCGGCAGGATCGCGCCGACTGCCTTGCTGAGTCGCCGCGCTGCCCGTGCGCGGGCAGCAGAGAGCCGGGCGGCCGCCTGCACGAACGTCGTACGCGCCTGCTCTGCGGCCTGCTCGAGCTGTCTGCGCTCGAACTCGGCGCGATCGAGCGTGTCCAGCTCGGCGCGCGCTTTCTCGCCGACCTCGATCACCTCGCGTAAGGTCGCGCCGTACTTCAGCTTCAGCCTGTGGATGCGATCGAGCCGACGTCGGATGAACTCGAGGCGGGCGGGATCGCCCTCGATCGCCGCCGCGTAGTCACCCATGCGGCGGCCGAGCTCCTCGACGCTGTAGAGCGCAGCGGCGAGCATCTCGTGCGCGTCCTGCTGGGAGGGATCGATCCGGACGAGATGATCGAGCGTCCGGCGCATCTCTCCGAGTCGGGAGCTGAGCGACTCGTCCGCCGCGTACAGCGCCATGTGCAGCTCGTTCGAGAGGCGTGCGAGCTCTTCCGCGTGATCGAGGCGCGCCGCTTCCGCCTCCAGCTCCTCCTCCTCGCCATCACGCAGCTCCGCAGCCTCGATCTCCTCGGCCTGGAAGCGGAGGAAGTCCTTGCGCTGCTCGGTCTCGCGCCGGCGCTCGTCCAGCAGCTCGAGGTCGCGCAATGCAGCACGCCACCTTGCGTGCGCCTGCTCGACCTCGGCGGCCAGTGGCAGTGCATCCGCGTACGCGTCGAGGATGCGACGCTGCTCGCTCCGGCGCAGCAGCGTCTGGTACTCGTGCTGGCCGTGCAGGTCGACGAGCTGCCTGCCGATCTCACCGACCAGCGCGGCCGTGCTCGCGGCGCCATTGATCCACGCCCGGTTGCGCCCCTCGGCGGCAACCTCACGCCGCAGAATCAGAAGCCCGTCCTCCGTATCGATGCCCTGCTCCGCGAGCGCACTCACAACGGCCGGATGCCGGCTCACGTCGAACACGCCTTCGACGCTCGCGCGCTCTGCACCCGCGCGGACCACGTCTGCGGACGCCCGCTCACCGAGCAGCAGGGACAGCGCGCCGACGATGATCGACTTCCCTGCTCCGGTCTCACCGGTGAGCGCGTTCAATCCGGCCTCGAGACGCAGAGACAGGCTCTCGATGACGGCGAAGTTGAGAATGCGCAGCTCGATCAGCATACGCGTCGCAACGTGGAGGGTCCGGCGGGCGGCGCCATGTGTGGTTCAGCCGCGCGAGCCGCGTTCGTGCTCGAGGCCCCAGTGCAGCTTGCGCCGCAGCGTGTTGAAGAAGCTCTGCGACGCGAAGCGCACGAGCGGAACGGTCGCCTTTCCGCGGCGAACGACGAGCCGGTCCTGCGGACGGAGGTCTGCGCCGTCCTGTCCATCGACGGTGAGGATCAGCTCGCCGGTGGTGGACAGGACCTCGACCGTGATCTCGACCGTGTCGGGCAGCACCAGCGGCCGCAGCACGAGCGTGTGCGGACAGATCGGCGTCGCCAGGATGCAGTCCACGGAGGGATGCACTACGGGTCCGGACGCAGACAGCGAGTACGCGGTGGAGCCCGTCGGCGTGGCGAGGATGATTCCGTCGGCGGTGTACTGCGCGACCTGCTGCCGGTCGGGACCGACGAACACCGCGAGCCGAATGACGCGGGCGAAGCCGCCCTTGTGCAGGACGGCATCATTCAGGGCGAGGAACGGCGATCCCTCGTGCCCGTTGCCATCGACCACGCGCGCTTCCAGCGTGAACCGCTCGTCCAGCCAGTAGTCGCCGCTGAAGACGCGCGGCAGCGCATCCTCGAGCTCGTGTGGCGCGATCGACGTGAGGAAGCCGAGGTTGCCGAGGTTGACGCCGAGCACGGGGACGCTGCGCGTCGCGACGAGTCGCGCGCCGCGCAGCAGTGTGCCGTCACCGCCGAGCGTGATGAGCAGGTCGACGTCGTCGGGGCGGAACTCCGTCGCGCCGGGGAACAGGTCGAGCAATTCCTGCTCCGCACGGATCTCGACGTCCTGCGCCTGGAGCTGTCTGCGCAGTACGTCGACGGTCTCCGCGAGGCCATCGCGGTATGACGGACCGATCACGCCGACGCGGCGGAATGCAGTGGCGACGTCGGGCATCAGGCCGTCGAGCGCACCATGTCGACAGGCAGTGTCGCCGCGATCGTCCGAACGCGCTCGCAGATGCTGTCGATGTCGAGCCCGCACTCCTGCAGCTGCTCCGCGCGCGACGCGTGCTGAATGATGCGGTCCGGCACACCCATGATCTCGTGCACGAGCGGATGCTCTCGACGGAACGGCTCGAGTGCCGCTGCCATGAGCGCACCGAAGCCGTTGACGATCGTGCCCTCCTCGATCGTCACGACCGCGGGGTGGCTCGACGCCGCCCAGGCGAGCGCCTCCTCGTCGTACGGCTTGATGAAGCGGCAGTTCACGACGCTGGCATCGATGCCCTCGCCCGCGAGCCGCTGCGCGGCCTCGAGCGCGGGCATGACCATCGTGCCGACGGCGAGCAGGGCGACGTGCCGTCCACGCCGCAGCACCTCCCACGTACCCATCTCGACGGGCGGAATCTCCGCGAGCGAGGGCACGGGGGCCGGGACGTTGTCGCGCGGGTAGCGCAGCGAGAACGGCAGGTCCTGCTCGACGCCCAGACGCAGCAACGCGAGCATCTCCGCGCCGTCCTTCGGTGCGGTGATCACCATGTTCGGCACCGCGAGCATGTACGCGATGTCGTAGAGGCCCATGTGCGTCGGGCCGTCGTTGCCCACGAGACCGGCGCGGTCCATCGCGAACACGACGGGCAGCTTCTGGATGGCGACGTCGTGAATGATCGAGTCGTACGCGCGCTGCAGGAACGTGGAGTAGATCGCGACGACCGGACGCACACCCTCCGTCGCCATGCCGGCCGCGAAGGTGACGCCATGGCCCTCCGCGATGCCCACGTCGAAGTAGCGCTCCGGGAACCGGTCGCCGAACGCACCCGTGCCCGTGCCGCTCGGCATGGCCGCGGTGATGACGACGACGTCGTCGCGCTGCTCACCGAGCTCGACGAGCCCCTTGCCGAACGCGGACGTGTAGGCGGGCGTTGCCGACTTCTTCTTCGTGATCTCGCCGCTGATCTTGTCGAACGGTGTCGCACCGTGCCACACGACGGGGTTCTGCTCGGCGAGCGGGAAGCCCTTCCCCTTCTTCGTGATGACGTGAACCAGGCGCGGGCCCGTCCACTTCCGCACCTCCCGGAACGTGTCGACGAGCGTGTCGAGGTCGTGACCGTCGATCGGACCGACGTACCGGAAGCCGAGCTCCTCGAAGAGCATCCCTGCAGTGAAGAAGCCCTTCGCGCCCTCCTCCATCTTGAGCACGAGCTGCTCGAGTCGACCGGTGAGCCCGCCCTCCGAGCGCTGGAGGAACTGCTTGATCTCCTCGCGGATCCGGTTGTAGAACGGGTTCGTGATGATGCCCGTCAGGTACTTGTGGATCGCACCGACATTGGGTGAGATCGACATCTCGTTGTCGTTCAGGACGACGATGAGATCGCGATCGGTGTGGCCCGCGTTGTTCAGCGCCTCGTACGCGATGCCACTCGTCATCGAGCCGTCGCCGATGATCGCGACGACCTTGTAGTCCTCCTGCTGCAGGTCGCGCGCGGTCGCAATGCCGAGCGCCGCCGAGATCGAGGTCGCCGCGTGACCGGCGCCGAAGACGTCGTACTCCGACTCCTTGCGGGAGAGGAAGCCCGAGGGCCCGCCCTTCGCGCGGATGCGGGCGAAGGCCTCGTTCCTCCCGGTCAGGATCTTGTGCGGGTACCCCTGGTGTCCCACATCCCAGACCAGCTTGTCGTCCGGGGTGTTGAAGACGTAGTGCAGCGCAATGGTCAGCTCCACGACGCCCAGGCCAGGCGCGAAGTGACCGCCGGTGCGGCTGATCACATCGATCATCCGCTCGCGTACGGCCTCGGCTACGACCGGCAGCTCCTCTTCGGGCAGGGTCCGCAGGTCCACGGGCGACTGAATCCGATCCAGAATCGACACGGTTCCTCCTGGTGGTCCGGGCGGGCGCAGGCTGCTGCGCCACCAAGCCAAGCCCGCAATATAGCTACCGATCCCGCTTTACGGCGAATGCGAGCAGATCGAAAAGCCCGGAATCCTCCACCCCCGCGCTCGCCAGGGCCTCTCGGGCGCTCGCAGCGGCGTCGGCGGCGCGGCTGCGCGCCTCCTCGACACCCAGAAGCGCCGTGTAGGTTACCCGCTCGTTTGCCCGGTCCTTCCCTGCCGTCTTGCCGAGCACGTCCGCGCTGGCGGTCTCGTCGAGGACGTCGTCGTGGATCTGGAACGCCAGGCCGAGGCGCAGACCGGCCAGCCGGAATGCGTCAACGACCGTCCCCGGCGCGAGGGCGGCGTGCGCGCCGAGTGCCATCGCGGCCGCCATCAGGGCGCCCGTCTTGCGCCGGTGCGTGTCTGTCAGAGCGTCCAGGTGCTCGGCGCCCGCGAGGTCGAGCCACTGCCCGCCCACCATGCCCGCCGCCCCGGCCGCATCCGTCAGCTCATGAACCATGGCTGAGCGTGTGTCCGGTGGCAGGCCGAGCGCATCGACCGCACGCAGCAGCTGCCGCACCGCGAGCGGGATCATGTACGCGCCTGCGACGGTGGCCGTGGCGACGCCGAATGCGCGGTGGGCAGTCGGTCGTCCGCGTCGCAGGTCGTCGTCGTCCATGCACGGCAGGTCGTCGTGGACGAGCGAGTACGTGTGGATGATCTCGATGGCTGCACCGACGCCGTGGATCGCCTCACTCGTCCCGCCGAGCGCGCGAAAGGACGCTGCGCACAGGATGGGCCGCAGGCGTTTGCCGTCGCCGGCGAGCGCGTAGCGAATGGGGTCGGCAAGAATGGATGGCACACCGTCGAGCAGCGTACGTGTCGCTTCCTGGAGTGCTGCATCCGCTGCGGAACGCTCGACGGCGAGCAGCGTGGGCGACGTCATTCTTCGTGGAACGGTTCGGTCGAGAGCGAGCCGTCCACCTCCTCGATCAGCCGCTCGACCCGAAGCTCTGCGTCGCGCAGCATGCCGCGGACTTCGCGCAGGTGGCCGATGCCCTCCTCGAACAGGCTGAGGGCCTCGTCGAGCTCCAGCTCCTCCCGCTCCAGCCGCGCGACGATCTGCTCCAGGCGGCTGATGCGCTTCTCGATCGCGCCGGAGTCAGCCATTCGTCGCCTCGGGCAGCTCGATGGTGCGTACGGCCGCAGCGTTGCACTGGACGATGCCGTCGACAACGCGCAGGCCGAACTCCCCTCCGGGCTCGAAATCGCCGACCGAGCGCAGGATGCGCCCGTTGCTTCCCAGAGGAACCGCGTACCCTCTCCGCAGGGCAGCGAGCGGCGAAAGTGCGTCGAGCATCTCGGCGCACCGCTGTACGCGCTCACGGCGGCCGTCGATCAGGTCACGAATGCCCTGCTCGAGCGCCTCGGCAGCGCCATCGATCGAGTCGCGTGCGGCACCCACACGCCAGTCGACTGCGCGCAGCATGCGTGTGCGCAGTGCATCCGTCTCGCGCGAGAGCGACGCGTGATCCGGCACCGCACGCTCCGCGGCGGCGCTCGGCGTCGGCGCTCGGTAATCGGCAACGAGGTCGGCGATCGTGACGTCGACCTCGTGACCGACGGCGCTGATGACCGGCGCGCTACAGGCTGCGATCGCACGAGCGACCGGCTCCTCGTTGAACGCCCAGAGGTCCTCGATCGAGCCGCCGCCCCGGCCAACGATGATGATGTCGCAGAGCCCTGCGCGATCGAGCCGCGCAATCGCGCGTGCAATGTCCCACGCAGCGCCCTCGCCCTGCACGCGTGCCGGTGCCAGCACCACACGTGTCCACGGTGCGCGCCTGCGGACGACATGCAGGATATCGTGCAGTGCGGCGCCTGCTGCCGACGTGACGACACCGATCGTGGACGGGTGCGCCGGCAGCGGTCGCTTTCGCTCGGGCGCCAGCAGCCCTTCCGCCTCGAGTCGACGCCGGAGCTTCTCGAACGCCAGGCGCCAGAGCCCGTCGCCACTGCCGGCCTCGAGCTCACGCACGCCGAGCTGGAAGTCGCCGCGACGCTCGTAGAGGGTGAGCGTGCCGAACACCCGCACCTCCATCCCCTCCTCGGGATCCGCGGGCAGGCGGGCTGCATCGCGGGAGAACATCACGCAGCGGACCTGCGCGTTCCTGTCACGCAACGTGAAGTAGCAGTGACCACTGGATGCGTAGCGCTTCCAGCCGGTCACCTCCCCGCGGACGAAGATGGGCGGGAAGGAGCCCTCGATGATGTTCCGGGCGTAGGCGTTCAGCGTGGAGGGTGTGTAGTCCTGCTGCCCTGCGGTCTGCAACGACCAGGTGCTGCCCTGCCGGACGAACGCGCGCCGCGGCGGGCGCGCGTTGCCCTCGAAGAAATCCCGCATCAGCGCGCAACCGCCTCCGAGGCCGTGATCGCACGAGCAGCGCGCAGCGTGTTCTGCAGCAACATCGTGATCGTCATCGGACCGACGCCACCCGGCACCGGCGTGATCGCCTCGGCGACCTCTGCCGCTTCCTCGAAATGCACGTCGCCGACGAGCCGATACCCGCGCTTTGCGCTCGGGTCCTCGACGCGGTTGATGCCGACGTCGATGACGACCGCTCCCGGCTTGATCATGTCGCCGCGGATCATCTCCGGGCGGCCGACCGCGGCGATGAGGATGTCCGCCTGCCGCGTGATCGCGCCCAGATCCTGCGTGCGCGAGTGCGCGACCGTCACCGTCGCATCACCCCCGCGTCCGCTCCGGAGCAGCAGCAGAGCCATCGGACGACCCACGATCGTGGAACGCCCGACAACCACCGCGTGCTTGCCGCGCGTGTCGTACCCCGATCGCAGAATCATCTCGATCACGCCCGCCGGCGTGCACGGCGCAAGCACATCCGTGTCGCCGACCGCCAGTCGGCCCGCATTCATCGGATGGAACCCGTCGACGTCCTTGGCGGGATCGATCGCGAGCAGCACCCGCTTCGAGTCGATGTGTTTCGGCACCGGCAGCTGGCAGAGGATTCCGTGCACGCGCGGATCCGCGTTCAATCCGTCGATCACGCCGAGCAGCTCGTCCTCGGATGTCTCCTCCGGCAGCTTGATGGTCCGCGAATAGAAGCCGGCTGTCTCCGCCGCCTTCCCCTTCGACCGGACGTACACCTCGCTGGCGGGATCATTCCCGACGATGACGACGGCGAGCCCGGGCTGGATACCGGTCTCCTCACGGAACGCTGCGGCCTCCTGCGCAATCTCCGCGCGGATCGTCTCGCTCAGTTCGGTGCCGCTGATGATCTTGGCCATGTCTCGTTTTCTACCACGGAGTGCACAGAACGCACAGACGTCTTCGGTTATCAGCCCTGACAAGTATAACGGAATACTGCTCACCGCTGAGGCGCGGAGGGCGCCCCGACCGGCGCCCCCACACGAAGTAACTCCGTGCACCCTCTGTGCGCTCGGTGATCTCTGTGGTGTAACCGAACTCGAGCGAGCACTGGACGCTTTTCGCGCCCTCCGCGCCTCGGCGGCGAAACCAACTCCTATCGGGCGAAGTCCACCGCGCGCGTCTCGCGGATGACCACCACCTTGATCTGCCCAGGGTACTGCAGCTCGTCCTCCAGCTTGCGCGCGATCTGCTCGCTGAGCTCCGCCATGGTCGCGTCATTGACGTCCTCCGGATCGACCATGACGCGGATCTCGCGGCCCGCCTGAATCGCGAAGCAGCGCTCGACGCCGGGAAAGCCGTTGGCGATTTCCTCGAGCTTCTCGAGCCGCTTCACGTAGGTCTCGAACATCTCTCGGCGCGCCCCGGGGCGTGCGCCGCTGATCGCATCGCTGGCAGTGACGAGGAACGTCTCCGCGTACCGGTGCGGCTCCTCGTCATGATGCGCCTTGATCGCGTTCAGGACCTGGTCCGGCTCGTTGTATTTCTTGCAGAGGTTGTAGCCCAGCTCGACGTGCGTGCCCTCGTGCTCGTGCGTGAGGCCCTTGCCGACGTCGTGCAGCAGGCCCATGCGCTTGGCCATCGTCGCGTCCAGCCCCATTTCGGCGGCCATGTTACCCGCGACGCGCGCGACTTCCTTCGCGTGCAGCAGCTGGTTCTGGCCGTACGATGTGCGGAACTTGAGCCGGCCCAGCACCTTCATGATCTCCGGGTGGATGCCGTGCACACCGAGCTCGTAGCAGGCCTCCTCGGCGGCCTGGAGCATCCCCTCCTCGACTTCCTTCCGGCTCTTCTCGACGACCTCCTCGATCCTGCCCGGATGGATCCGGCCGTCCGCAACGAGCTTCTCGAGTGCCAGGCGGGCCGTCTCGCGACGGATCGGGTCGAACCCCGACAGGATCACTGCCTCCGGCGTGTCGTCGATGATCACGTCGATGCCGGTCGCCTGCTCGAACGCGCGGATGTTGCGACCCTCGCGACCGATGATCCGCCCCTTCATCTCGTCCGACGGAAGGCTGACGACGGACACCGTGCTCTCCGCGGTGTGGTCTGCCGCGATGCGCTGGATCGCGAGCGCGACGATGTTGCGAGCCTCTCGCTCGGCGTCCCGCTTCGCGTTCTCCTTGATCTCGCGGATCATGTTCGCTGCGCGGGCGCGGGCCTCCTCCTCCAGCCCCTGCATGAGCCGCTTGACCGCTTCCTCCGAGCTCATGCCGGCGAGCGCCTCCAGGCGCGCGCGGGCCTCCTGCTCCAGCCGCGCCGTTGCCTCGTCGCGCGCCTGCAGCTCGGCCGTCCGCGCGTCCAGCGCGCTCTCCCGCTCCGCCAGCTGCCGCTCCTTCGCATCCAGCAGGTCGTACTTCCGGTCGAGCGCACTGCGACGCTCCTCGATCCGCTGCTCGGCCCGCTCGAGGTCCTCGCGCCGCCGCGCCTCCTCGCGCTCCCACTCCTCGCGCGCGCGGTACGCCTCCTCTCTGCCCTCGAGCTCGGCCTCGCGCTTGAGACGCTCCGCCTCCGCGCCGGCCTCCTCCCGGATGCGCGCCGCGACGGATTCCGCATCCGCTCGATGCCTTTTCAGTCGACTGCGCTCGAGCCACCAGCCGGCGAACACGCCCACGAGGGCGGCGCCGACGGCAAGTGCGCCGAGCAGCAACGGAGAATCCATGATCACTCCAGAAAGGCGGCCGTTGGCCGCCGGGGTAGGCGACGTCTAACTGGTTATGACAGTGGGGGCTGCGGCTGGTCGACGGCCTTGCGCCGCGCCCTTCCGCGCAAAGTAGTCGCCACGCGCGCGCGACCGCAAGGTGGCGCGCGGCCGCGCCGGCGGGCCTGCTACCGTTGCGCGGGAACGGCATCCGACGGCTCGAGCCGGGCGCGGACGTCGGCCGTCAGGCCAGCGGCGAGGCGGCCGATCTCGTCGCGCAGCGCCTGCGTCTCGCGTCGCGCCTGGAAGAGCTGGTCGGTCAGTGACAGTGCGGCGAGGATGGCGGCTTTGTGCGTCTGGATGAGTGAGCCGCCCTGGAGAATCTCGGTGATCGTGCGGTCGACGTGCGCGGCGCACTCCTTCGCGTACTCGGGCGTCGTATCCGCCCGCAGCGTGTACTCCTCGCCCGCGATCTCGACGGTGACGACGCTCTTGGCCTGATCGCTCATCGGTCTGCCTCCAGGTAGTTGAGCCGCGCAGCGATGCGTGCGACGAGCGCGTTGGCCCGTGCAAGGCGGTCGATCAGCTCGCGGTTCTCGCGCTCCAACGTGGCAGCGCGCTCGGACAGCTCGAGCGGGTCGAGCGCGCCGCTGGAGACGCGGCCGAGCGCCGACTCCAGCTCCCGCACGCGACGCTCGGCGGTCTGCGTACGACGTCGCAGTGCGTCGTGGGTTTCGAGCAGGCGCCGGACGGAGAGCTCCAGTGCGTCCCACTCCGGCGGCGGCGATGGAGGCTGACGATCAGGCACGGCGTGTTACTCCGTGGGTCTGTTCCAGTGCGCGCAGAACGCGATCGACCGCCTGGTCGACCTCGTCGTCGGTAAGTGTACGCTCCGGCGAGCGGAAATGCAGCCGGAAGGCGATGCTCCGGGTCCCGTCGGGAATGCCCCTGCCGACGAACAGGTCGAAGGGTGCGACGTCCTGCAGCAGCGCCCCGCCGCTCTCGCGGATCGTAGCCTCGACGTCGCCGGCCGGGATCGTCACCGGCACGAGCAGCGCGAGATCGCGCTGGATGCCCGGGTAGAGCGGCAGCGGTCGCAGCGTAAACTCCCGGCGCACGAGCATCTCGGGGCGCAGCGCGAGCTCGATCGCCCATGTATCGCCCGCCCAGGCCGGCGCATCGATGGCGCGCGGGTTCAGCCGACCGGCAGCGCCAACGACTTCTCCGTCGCCGGCCGCGAGGGCGAAGAGCGGCGCGGCAAGGAGCGCGGGGAACGGCTCCGGCAGGTCCGTCGCCTCGGCCTGCTGCATCTCCAGCTCCAGCGCGTCGCCCAGCAGCTCGCCCAGCGCCTTGAGATCAAAGACATCGAACGGCTCGGTCCGCGTGCTCCAGTGCTCCGGCGCACGCGCCCCGGTGAACACGGCACCCAGGTGCGTCGCCTCACGGGGCAGCTCGCCCGGCTCGCCCGGCGCGAACACGGTCCCCAGCTCGAACAGGCGAACGTCACCGATGCCACGCGCGAAGTTGTACTCGAGGCGGTGGATCAGGGTGTTCAGCAGCGTGCGACGCAGCCTGCTCTCGTTCGAGGCGAGCGGCAGGAGCAGCGCGACGTCACCCTCCTTCTCCCCGACGAAGGGCACACTGCGGGTCTCGAAGAAGCCCTCCGCGACGAGCAGCGTGCGCAGTCGGTCCTCGAGGCGGCTGACCGGATGGTCCTCGAGCGCACCGACCCGGAACGGCCGGAGCTCTACGGGGAACTCGTCGTAGCCGTGACGGCGGGCCACCTCCTCGACGAGATCGTCCTCGCGCATGACATCGTAGCTGCGGAAGCCGGGCACGCGCACCGTGATGCTCTCTGCGTCCCGTGCGTCGACGTCGAAGCCGATCGGTGCGAGCAGCTCGGCCAGCTGCGCCGTCGTGAACGGCACGCCGAGCACCTGCTCCACGCGTGACTCGCGCAGCACGATCGTGCGACGCGGCCGCGGCTCAGCGCCGACGTGTGCGGCCCCGTCGGCGGTGCCGCCCGCAACCGCGACGATCAGGTCCACGGCCCGCCGCAGCGCCGTCTCCATCCCCTCCGGATCCACGCCGCGCTCGAAGCGGTAGCTCGCGTCCGTCGACAGCCCGAGCGCATTGCGCGTCCGGCGCGTCGTCGCGGGATCGAAGAGCGCGCACTCGAGCAGGACGTCGACGGTGTCATCCGTCACTTCACTGTCCTGGCCGCCCATGATGCCCGCGAGCGCCACGGGCACGCTCCCGTCCGCGATCACCAGCATCGAGGGATCGAGCTTGCGCTCGATGCCGTCGAGCGTACGCAGCGTCTCACCGGCGCCCGCACGGCGCACGATGATCTGCTCGCCGCACAGCCTGGCCGCGTCGAATGCGTGGAGCGGCTGCCCCAGCTCGTGCAGGATGTAGTTCGTCGCGTCAACGACGTTGTTGATCGGCCGCTGCCCGATCGCGCGCAGGCGTGCGTCGAGCCACGCCGGCGACGGGCCGACCTTCACACCGCGGATAAACGCGGCGAGGTACCGTGGGCAGCCGTCGGTGTCATCGATGCGGATGCGGATCGTGCCGGCGGTGTCGCCCTCGATCGCCATGCGCCGGCCGGCATCACCCGCACCGGGCAGCGGGGGCAGGCGGACGTCGCTGCCGGCGAGCTCGCGCGCGACGCCAATGTGCGAAAGCAGGTCGCCGCGGTTGGGCGTGATGTCCAGCACGATGCGGGCGTCGTCAAGGCCGAGCGCACCGGCGAACAGCTCGCCCGGCACGAACGTCCCGCGCAGCTCGAGGATGCCGCTGTGATCGCGTCCGAGGCCGAGCTCGGCAGCACTGCACAGCATGCCTTCGCTCGTCTCGCCGCGGATCTTCGCCTTGCGAATTTTCACACCGTTCGGCAGTGCAGCCCCGACAGGCGCGAAGGGATAGAACGCACCGGCCTTCACGTTCGGCGCACCGCACACCACGCTCAGCGGCTCCGGCCCGCCCGCGTCCACCGTGCACAGCGACAGCCTGTCTGCATTGGGATGACGGCGCGCTTCGACCACGCGCGCGATTACGACGTCGCGCAGATTGGCGGCGATATCCACGATCTCGTCCGCGGGTGCACCGTACGCGGCAAGACGGTCTGCGACCTCTACCGGCGAGGCGTCGAGGCCGGGTGCGAGCGCCTGCAGCCAGCGATAGCTGATGTTCATGAGCCGACGAACTGCTCGAGGAAGCGCGCGTCTCCCTCGTAGAGCATGCGAATGTCAGGGATGCCGTAACGCTGCAGCGCGATGCGTCCGGGGCCCATGCCGAATGCGAAGCCGGTGTACCGTTGCGGGTCGTACCCGACCGCCTCGAAGACAGCGGGGTCGACCATGCCGGCGCCCATGATCTCACTCCAGCCGGTGTACTTGCACGTGCTGCAGCCCTTGCCGCCGCAGATCGTGCAGCTCACGTCCACCTCCGCCGACGGCTCCGTGAACGGGAAGTACGACGGCCGGAACCGCACCTTCGTCTGCGTGCCGAGGAGGCCGCGCGCGAATTCGGCGATCGTCGCCTTGAGGTCGACGAACGTGATCCCTTCGTCGACGACCAGCCCCTCGAGCTGCTCGAACGCGGGCGCGTGCGACGCGTCCCACGGGTCACGGCGGTAGCACATGCCCGGGGCGATGATGCGAATGGGCGGCGGCCCGGCAAGCATCGTGCGGATCTGAACCGGGGACGTATGGCTGCGCAGCAGGATGCCCGGCGCGAGGTAGAACGTGTCGTGCATGTCCGCCGCCGGATGGTCGAGCGGCGTGTTCAACGCCGTGAAGTTGTGCCAGTCGGTCTCGGCTTCCGGTCCGCGGGCGCGCGTGAAGCCAAGCCGGCTGAGCACGCGGAAGATCTCGTCGAGCACGAGCGTGACCGGGTGACGTGCGCCCCGCCACCGCGTGCGCGCGGGCAACGTGAGATCGACGTCGGGGCCGGCCGCGGCGGTCACCTCGGCTGCTACCTGCGCAGTGCGCTCCTCGAGCAGCTCACTGACAACGTTCTTTACACGATTCGCCTCGGCCCCGACCTGTGGACGCTCCTCGGGCGACAGCTCACCGAGCCGCCGCATGATTGCGGTCAGCCGCCCTTCCTTGCGACCGAGGAAGCGCACGCGCAGCGCCTCGAGCGCAGCGGGATCGCTCGCACCCGCGATCGCCTCACGGGCCTCCGCCTCGAGGCGGACCAGTTCTTCCGTTATCGTTGCACTCATCTCATCTGCAGGCGGCACGGCCACCTTCGTACGAACCCCATTCCGCTCCGGGAGCCCCGCAATTTCTGCCCACGGGCCCATCTGCGAAAGAGCGGATGCGAAGACGGGCGGCCACAGAGCACCGCTGCTCTGCTGCCGCCCGTCACTGGCACTCCCGACGCCGGACGGACATCCGGACGGGGGTCACACCTGGCGACGCCGAACCGCGCATCGCCGCTGATGTCGTCAGCTCAGGTTCGTCTTCGCCTGACGGACCAGCTCGCCGAATGCGTTTGCATCATGCACGGCCAGATCCGCCAGCACCTTGCGGTTGACCTCGATGCCGGCGCGCTTGAGGCCGTTCATGAAGCGCGAGTAGTTGAGCTCCTCGTCGTGCTGACGGACCGCCGCGTTGATGCGGGTGATCCACAGGCGACGGAACTCGCGCTTCCGCTGCTTGCGGTCACGATACGAGTACGCCCATCCACGCTCGACCGCGTTCTTCGCAATCCGCCACAGCTTCGAGCGGCCACCGAAGTAGCCACGAGCCGCGCGGAAATAGCGCTTCTTCTTGCGGTGCCGCGGCACCGCATTCGTTACCCTGGCCATGATCAGTTCCCCTGCAGCATCCGCTTGATGCGCTTCGCGTCACCGCCCTCGGCGAGCGTGGCGTGGCGCAGCTTGCGCTTCCGCTTGGCGGACTTCTTCGTCAGGATGTGGCTCTTGAACGCGTGACGGCGCTTGACCTTCTTCTTGCCCGTCAGCTTGAAGCGCTTCGCCGCGCTCCGGTTCGTCTTCACCTTCGGCATGCTGCCTCCTCGCTACGCGACGCCGCCTACTTCTTCGGCGCCACGATCATGATCATCGACCGCCCTTCCATCGACGGCTGACTTTCCACCTTCCCCACGTCCTGCAGTGCTTCCGCCACGTCCTGCAGCACCTGGCGCCCGAGCTCCGGGTGCGTGATCTGCCGGCCACGAAACATCATCGTGACCTTGACCTTGTCGCCTTCCTGCAGGAACCGACGCGCATGCCGGATCTTGAACTCGAAGTCGTGCGGCTCGATGCCCGGCCGCATCTTGACTTCCTTGATCTGGATCTGGTGCTGCTTCTTGCGCGCCGCCCGAGCCTGCCGCGCCTCCTCGTACTTGAACTTGCCGTAGTCCATGATGCGGACCACTGGCGGCCGTGCCGTCGGTGCAACTTCAACGAGGTCGAGACCTTCCTGCTCTGCTGCCGCAAGGGCCTCCTCCACCGGCAGAATCCCGAGCTGCTCGCCGTCCGGTCCAATCACACGGACGGGGCTGATGCGGATCTGCCGGTTGACGCGGACTCTACGCTCCGTCGATATGGGGAACCTCCTCAGGAAAACGAACGGACCCGTTGTCGAAAACGGGTCCGGTGAACACCAACGGGCAGGAAGCGACGTGCTCCGGCCCTCGGCTGGTTCCGAACCCGGCGGTACCGCCCCAGCGGACCGAAGGGTGGAGAGGGCACCCGCCCTCCCGCTTCGACTGTTTGTCAGCGATGAAGCTAGCCGGGGGGGCGCGGTACGTCAACGTCTTTTTGAATGCGACGCCCAGGGGATCCTCACCGCCCGAAGGCCCCGCCCCCCTCGACTGCCCTGACGGCCCCGACGGCCCCGACGGCCCCGACGGCCCTGACAGCCCCAACGGCCCCATACGGCCCCATACGGCCCCTGCTTACCCCTGCACTGGCAGCGCCTTCGACGCGACCTCGCCCTTCAGGCGCCCGATGAACTCCGCGCGCGACATGACCTCCTGCTTCTTGCCTGCGCCGCGTGCCCGGACGGCGACGGTGCCGGAGGAGGCCTCGCGTGCGCCGATCACGGCCATGTAGGGGACCTTCATGGTCTCGGCGTCGCGGATCTTGTAGTTGAGCGTCTCGGCCCGCTCGTCGAGGTGCGCGCGCAGCCCTGCATCGGCCAGCTCGGCGACGAGTGAGCGGGCGCTGTCCATGACCTCGTCCGTGATCGCGATGACGCGGACCTGCTCCGGCGCCAGCCAGAGCGGGAAGCTGCCGGCGAAATGCTCGGTCAGGATCGCGATGAAGCGCTCGAAGGAGCCGAAGATCGCGCGGTGGATGATGACCGGCCGGTGCTCCGTGTTGTCCTCGCCGACGTATGTGAGATCGAAGAGCTCGGGGTTCTGGTAGTCGAGCTGGATCGTGCCGAGCTGCCAGCTGCGACCGATCGCATCCTCGACGTCGAAGTCGATCTTGGGCCCGTAGAAGGCGCCGTCGCCCTCCTTCAGCTCGTAGCCCATGCCGATCGCCTCGAGCGCGTCGCGCAGAATCGACTCCGCACGGTCCCAGAGCTCGTCGGTACCGACGCGCTGCTCCGGCCGCGTCGCGAACTTCGCGTGGTAGCGCAGGCCGAGTGCGTTGTAGAAGTAGTCGATCATCGTGACCAGGCGACGCACCTCGTCGACGATCTGCGACTCCATCAGGTAGATGTGCGCGTCGTCCTGCTGGAACTGGCGCACGCGCGTGAGCCCCGAGAGCGCACCGCTCACCTCGTTGCGGTGCAGCACGTCCTGTGTCGCGTAGCGTACGGGCAGCTCACGGTAGCTGCGTCGCCTGGACGCGAACATCAGGTGGTGCGACGGGCAGTTCATCGGCTTGAGCGAGAAGTCATGCTCGCCGGTCTCGTTGTCGAGCACGAGGAACATGTTCTCGCGGTACTTGCCCCAGTGCCCCGACACCTTCCAGAGCGACTTGTTGTAGAGCAGCGGCGTCTTGACCTGCTGGTAGCCGTTCTTCGCCAGCGTCTCGAGCATCCAGTCGCCGAGCAGCCGGAAGATCGTGGTGCCGCGATCACTCCAGAATGCCGCGCCCGGTGCGGACGGATGGAACCAGAAGAGGTCCAGGTCGCGGCCCAGCTTGCGGTGGTCGCGGCGCTTCGCCTCCTCGAGACGGTGCAGGTAGTCCTGCAGATCCTTCTCGCTGAACCAGGCCGTGCCATAGATGCGCTGGAGCATCTGCCGCTTCACGTCGCCGCGCCAGTACGCACCCGCCGTGTTCATCAGCTTGAAGTGCTGCACGAACGACGTGTCGGGAACGTGCGGCCCGCGGCACAGGTCGAGGAACGGACCGTTGCGGTAGACCGTGATCACCTCGTCGTCGCCGAGCTCCTCGAGCCGTTCGAGCTTGAGCGGATCATCCGCAAACAGCTCGCGCGCCTCCTCGCGTGAGACGACGCGCCGCTCGAAGGGGTCGGCGGCGCGCGCAACCTCGCGCATCTCGCGCTCGATCGCCTCGAGCTCCTCGGTCGTGAAGGGACGGTCCACGTCGAAGTCGTAGTAGAAGCCGTCCTCGATCGCGGGACCGAAGCCGATGCCCGCGCCCGGCCGCACACGACGCACGGCCGTGGCGAGTACGTGCGCCGCCGAGTGGCGCAGGACGTCGAGCGCCTCGGGGGAGCGGCTGGTCAGGATCTCGACACGCGCGTCCTCCTCGATCGGACGCGAGAGCTCGACGATACGACCATTCACCTTTGCCGCGACGGCCGCCTTCGCCAGCCGCGGTCCGATCCGCTCCGCCACATCCCGCGGCGTCGCCCCGTCCTCGAGCTCGAGTTCCTTGCCGTCGGGCAGCGTGACCTTGATCATCGATCCGTCAGTCAGAGAAATGTCGAAATGTCAGAAACAAAAAAAGGCCCGCTCCGCCATTCCGGAGGGGCCGCATCCGTCCGCACCTGCGCACGGAACTACCGCGCCGCACCCCTCCGGTCTGCGCGCGTCGTAGTCGTGCGGGTCGTCGTCTGCGTACGAACCATCATCCCTCAATGATAGGAGCCGCACAAACGGGTCGCAAGCCACACGCCCGAGCCGGGCTACGGCGATCCCCGCAGTACTCCCGGCCCCCGGCCCCCGGGCCCGGAGCCCCATGCCCTCCGACAAACATAAAGAGAGCCCGGGACGCTCTCACGCCCCGGACTCTCTGCATGCCTGCAATGCCGACCGACTAGTACATCCCGCCCATGCCGCCGCCCGGCATGCCCGGAGCAGCCTTCTCCTCCTCGGGCTTCTCGACGACCACGCACTCGGTCGTGAGGAGCAGCGAGGCGATGGAGGCGGCGTTCTGCAGCGCGGTACGCGTGACCTTCGTCGGGTCGATGACACCGGCGTCGACCAGGTCCTCGAACGTCTCCGTACGCGCGTTGTAGCCGAAGTTCGGGTTCTTGTCGTTGCGGACCTTGTCCACGATGATCGAACCCTCTGCGCCGGCGTTCTCCGCGATCTGACGGATCGGCTCCTCGAGCGCACGGCGGATGATGTTCACACCGATCCGCTCGTCCTCCTCGTCGACCTGCAGGTCGTCGAGCTTCGACTGGACACGGAGCAGAGCGACGCCGCCGCCCGGGACGATGCCCTCCTCGACGGCCGCACGCGTGGCGTGCAGCGCATCCTCGACGCGCGCCTTCTTCTCCTTCATCTCCGTCTCCGTCGCGGCGCCGACGTTGATCACCGCAACACCGCCGGCCAGCTTCGCCAGGCGCTCCTGCAGCTTCTCGCGGTCGTAGTCCGACGTCGACTTCTCGATCGCGACCCGGATCTCCTCGATGCGGCCCTTGATCTTGTCCTGCTCGCCCGCACCGTCGACGATCGTCGTGTTGTCCTTGTCGATGACGATCCGCTTCGCCTTGCCGAGATCGTTCAGCGTCGCGTTCTCGAGCTTGAAGCCGACCTCCTCGCTGATCACCTGGCCGCCCGTCAGGATCGCGATGTCCTGCAGCATGGCCTTGCGGCGATCACCGAAGCCCGGCGCCTTGACCGCGCACACGCGCAGCGTGCCGCGCAGCTTGTTCACCACCAGCGTCGCGAGCGCCTCGCCCTCGACGTCCTCGGCGATGATCAGGAGCGGCTTGCCCATCTGCGCGACCTTCTCCAGCACCGGGAGGAGGTCCTTCATCGCGCTGATCTTCTTGTCATGGATCAGCACGACCGCATCCTCGAGCACCGCCTCCATCCGCTCAGGATCGGTCACGAAGTACGGCGAGAGGTAGCCGCGGTCGAACTGCATGCCCTCGACCGTCTCCAGCGTGGTCTCGAGCCCGCGCGCCTCCTCGACCGTGATCACGCCGTCCTTGCCGACCTTCTCCATCGCGTCGGCAATCAGGTTGCCGATCTCCTCGTCGTTGTTCGCCGAGATCGTGCCGACCTGCGCAATCTCCTTCTTGCCCTTCGTGTCCGTCGACAGCGCCTTCAGCTCCGCGACGACCTTCTCGACCGCCTTGTCGATCCCGCGCTTGATCGCCATCGGGTTCGCACCGGCCGTCACGTTCTTCAGACCCTCGCGGAAAATCGCCTGCGCCAGCACCGTCGCCGTGGTCGTGCCGTCACCGGCCAGGTCGCTCGTCTTGGTCGCAACCTCCTTGACCATCTGGGCGCCCATGTTCTCGACCGGATCCGGAAGCTCGACCTCCTTCGCGACCGTGACGCCGTCCTTCGTCACCGTCGGCGCGCCGAACTTCCGGTCGATCACGACGTTGCGGCCCTTCGGCCCGAGCGTGACCTTCACCGCCTGCGCGAGCTGATCCACGCCGCGCTTCAGCGCCGCCCGCGCATCCGTGTTGAACTGCAGTTCCTTGGCAGCCATGGCTGCTTTCCCTCCGTATCTTGAAGTCGCGGTTTCTTACTTGATGACCGCGAGCACGTCCGACTCGCGCAGGATCAGGTACTGATCGTCCCCGACCGTCACTTCCGTGCCGCTGTACTTCCCGTACAGCACCTTGTCGCCGACCTTCACCTCCGGCGCGATCCGCTTGCCATCATCGCCCACCTTGCCCGGGCCGACCGCGATCACCTCACCCTGCTGGGGCTTCTCCTTCGCAGTGTCCGGGATGTAGAGACCGCCGCGCATCTGCTCGGTCTCCTCCAGCGGCTTGACGACGACACGGTCCGCCAGCGGCTGGATCTGCGTCGCAGCTGCAGTGGCCATGCTGCTTCCTCCTCCTGGGATGTTCCTTGGTTGCTCGTTAGCACTCGACCTCGGTGAGTGCTAACACGCGGGCGAAAAGGTAGCGGGCCGCCTGCGCAAGTCAAGCGCGCCCGCAATCGCGTAAACCGGCGTCTGCGAACGGCGTACCGCCCGTGGTTGTCGCTTCGGCAGAGGGAGTCTGCCGGGCTGGCAAACGGGCGGTCAGAGGGTGCAGACGAGGCGGTCTGCCCCTGCCACTCCCACCGCGGGCGGCGTCATCGGCGGCGGCCGCGCCGGACGGGCCGGGGGCGCCGGGCTTCGGTCACGTGCGCCCAGGCGAAGTGCAGGCCATACAGGGTGAGGTAGGGCTCGATCCGGTCGACGGTGCGGCAGTGGGGGCCCAGCATGGGCGCGAGGCCGCCGGTCGCGACGACGAGCGCGGTGGGCCGGCGCCACTCCGCCTTGATGCGCCGGACGATGCCGTCGATCGAGTCGACGGCCCCATAGAAGATTCCGCTCTGCAGAGCCGTCTCGGTGCGGCGGCCGATGACGGCGTCCGGCTCGGACTCCAGCTCGATGCGGGGCAGCCGCGCCGTCCGTCGCACGAGGGTCTCGGCGCCGGTGGTGACACCGGGGCCGATCACGCCGCCGCAGAAGATGCCGTCGGCGGTGATGCAGTCGAAGGTGGTGGCGGTGCCGAGATCGACGGCGATCGTATCGCGCCCGTACAGCTGCGCCGCCGCGAGTGTGTTCGCGATGCGATCGGGGCCGACGGAGAGCGGCTCCTCGACGTCGAGGCGGATCGGCAGGCTGGTGCGCGCGTCCATGACGATCGCCTGGGCGCCGAGATGGCGCTCACACATTTCCTGCAGGCGCGGGGTCATCGGCGGCACCACGGACGCGATTGCGGCGCCGGTCACGGCGTCGGCGGGAAAGCCGGACTCGCGGATGAGGTTGCGAACCAGCAGGCCGAGCTCGTCGACGGTGCGATCCGCGTGCGTCGCGATTCGCCAGTGCTCGGTGAGCCGGTCATCGTCGAAGAGTCCGAGCACCGTCTCGGTGTTGCCGACATCGAACGTGAGGATCATGGCGCCCTTTCCTGAGCGACAGCGCGTGAGCCAGCGATGCGCACGCGTCCCGTGTGCACGGTAGCGATTCCGGCGTCGGTTCGCACGCGCAGCTCACCCTGGGGCGTCAAGCCGGCAGCGATGCCGGCCGGCCGATCATCGACCAGGATCGGGTGGCCGAGTAAAGCGTCGCGCGCCGCATAGCCGGCGAGCTCGCCCGCGTCCATGGGCCGGGCGATCCGCTCATCGAAGGCCAGCAGGCGTTGAAGGACCTGTCCGGCGAGCGTGGCGCGCCGCACGTCGGGGCATCCTGCCAGCCACAGTGACGTCGCCGTCCTGCGAATCTCCTCCGAGAAGTCGTCTTCCCGCTGCGCGACGTTGATGCCGACACCGGCGACGATGCTCGTCGTGCTGCCTGTCGTGCTTGCCTCACACAGCACGCCGCCCAGCTTGCGGCCGTCAACGATGAGGTCGTTCGGCCACTTCAGCTGCACAGCGATTCCGCACACGGCTTCGATTGCGCCCGCAGCGGCCAGACCGACGCGGATCGGTGCCGTCCCGGGCGCGGCGGCTGCCTCCGTGCGCAGCAGGACCGACATGAGCAGCGACCGACCCGGCGTCGCCTCCCACGCTCGACCGTGCTGCCCCCGGCCGGCAGTCTGCAGGTCGGCCAGAACGGTGCTGCCTGCGGGTGCGCCTCGCGTTGCGGCCTCGCGCAGAACGTCGTTCGTGGACGAGACGCGGGCGAACACCTGCAGCGCGGGGACGCGCCACTCGCTGCGCCAGGCCCCGACTGCGCGGCCTTCCCACTCCGGGAGCTCGATCCTGCTGCTCAGAGGGCGTGCACCTGCATGGAGAGATCGAGCGCGACCGCGGAGTGCGTGAGCGCGCCCACGCTGATGTCGTGCACGCCCGTTTCCGCGACGGCGCGCACGCGGTCCAGCGTCATGTTCCCGGACGCTTCCAGGCGCACCGGCCGCTTCGCGCGACGCGCCCGCTCCACCGCGCTGCGCATCTCGTCGAGCGTCATGTTGTCGAGGAGGACGTGCTCGGCCCCCGCATGGATCGCCTGCTCGAGCTCGTCGAGGTTGCGCACCTCGATCTCGACGGGGATGCCCTCCCGGTTCTGCTCTGCGACGCGGGCGAGCGCGGCAGCGATACCACCCGCCATGGCGATGTGGTTCTCCTTGAGGAGCACCATGTCGAAGAGGCCCGTGCGGTGGTTCGCGCCACCGCCGGCGCGCACGGCCGCCTTCTCCAGCGTGCGCCAGCCGGGTGTCGTCTTGCGCGTATCGAGGATGCGGGCGCCGGTCCCCTGCACCTCGTCGACGTACGCGCGCGTCATCGTCGCGACGCCCGAGAGACGCTGCAGGAAGTTGAGCGCAACGCGCTCCCCCGTCAGCACTGCACGCGCGGGCCCGTGCAGCGTGCACACGATGTCGCCGAGCGCGACGCGTGCGCCGTCGCGCACGACGGCCTCCACCTCCACGCGCGGGTCGATCCGGCTGAAGACGGCACGCGCCACCTCGAGTCCCGCGATGATCCCGGTCGCCTTCGCGACGATGCGGGCCTCCGCGCGGGCACGTGCGGGGATGGTCCAGTTCGTGGTCACGTCACCGGTGCCACGATCTTCGTTCAGAGCGAGGTCGATGAGGTGCAGCGCATCCTCGTCGACAGGCACGTGCGGCATTTCGCCGGCCTCTGTTTCGCTTCTCACCGCGCGAGTGTCTCCTCGTAATACGACTCGTACATCGGCACGATCCGGTCCGCGCTGAATCGCTCCGCATCTCTGCGCGCCGCCGCACTCATCGCCTCCCATGCATCGTCATCCTGCAGCAGCGTGAGTGCGCGCTCCGCCATCGTCTCGACGGCGCCGACGGGGGCGAGGAATCCGTTGATGCCGTCGGTTACGACCTCGGGAATCCCGCCCACACACGTTGCGATCACCGGCACGCCGCACGCCATGGCCTCGAGTGCAACCAGACCGAACGCCTCCTGCTCGCTCGGCAGCAGGAACAGATCGGAGCACGAGAGCAGCTCTGCGACGGATGCCTGCTTGCCGAGGAACGTGACGCGATCGGAGACGCCGAGCTCTTCGGCAAGGTGCTGCACATGCGAGCGCTCCGGCCCGTCGCCCACAAGCAGCAGGCGGGACCTCACACGCTCGGACACCATGGCGAACACGCGTACGGCATCCGTCACACGCTTGACCGCGCGGAAGTTCGAGATGTGCGTGATGATCTTCTCGCCCGGCTCTGCGAGCTTCGAGCGGTGACAGGGGTACGCGTCGCGCCGGTAGCGCTCCAGGTCCACGAAGTTCGGGATCACCCGGATGCGCTCGGACTCGACGGCGAAGTGCTGCACCGTCTCGCGCTTCAGGTACTCACTGACGGCCGTGATGCCGTCCGACCGGCGGATCGAGAACTGCGTGATCGCGTGGTAGGAGGGATCCTGACCGACGAGCGTGATGTCCGTTCCGTGGAGCGTCGTGATGATGCGGAAGCACCGGTTGCCGAGCATCTCCTTCGCCAGCCAGGCGGACGTTGCGTGCGGGACGGCGTAGTGCGCATGGAGCAGGTCAAGCCCGTGCGTCGCCGCCACGTTCTGGATCGCCACGCTCAGGGCGAGGTTGTACGGCGGGTGCTCGAACAGCGCGTACTGCGGGACCTCTACCTCGTGGTAGAAGATCCGTTCGACGAAGTGCGACAGTCGGAACGGTGGTGCGTATGTGATGAAGTGCACCTCGTGTCCGCGCTTCGCCAGCTCGATGCCGAGCTCCGTCGCGACCACGCCCGAGCCGCCGTATACCGGATAGCAGCTGATACCGATCTTCACTTCCCCTCCCTTTCACGCCAGACTGCCGCGATCGCTTCGGCGACGCGGTCGGGCGGCGCGGTCGCATCCAGGCGCCTGGCGTCCGGGGGCAGCTGGTGCCGCAGCCACGTGAGCTGACGACGCGCGTAGCGTCGGGTGGCCGCCCGGATCTGTTCCACTGCGGTCTCGAGGTCGACGTCGCCGTCGAGATGCCGCAGCAGCTCGATGTAGCCGGTCGCGTTCATGCCCGGGGCCGCACTCGTGTACCCGCGCTCCCGCAGCCGCGTTACTTCCTCGAGGAGCCCGGCCTCCATCATCGCATCCACGCGGCGGTTGATCCGCTCGTAGAGCACGTCGCGCGGCAGCTCGAGCACGAACGTCAACGGACGGAGCACGCGGCCGCGCGGCTCCTGCCTCTGCCACCAGCTGAGCGGTCGCCCCGTTCGCAACGCGATCTCCACCGCCCGTGCAGCACGTTGCCGGCCACCGCCGCGCCCCTGATCCCATCCACCTGCCGGATCGAGCGCGGCCGCCCAGTGGAAGAGCTGCTCCGGCGGGAAGCGCTCCAGCACCCGCTTGATCGCCTCGCGTTCGGCGGCCGAGGCATCCGGCTCATCGAACATGGGGTGTGTGAGAGCGCGCAGGAAGAAGCCCGTCCCGCCGGCAAGGATGGGCACGCGGCCGCGGGCGTGGATCGCGTCGATCCAGCGCCACGCGTCGCGTGCAAAGCGGCCGGCGCTGTAGCGCTCGTCGGGATCGACCAGGTCGAAGCCGTGATGGGGAACGCCCTGCCGCTCGGCAGCCGACGGCTTGGCCGTACCGATGTCCATCCCGCGGTACACCTGGCGGGAATCGACAGAGATGACCTCGCCATCCAGCCGCTTCGCGACCTCGACGGCGATCGCGGTCTTGCCGCTCGCCGTCGGGCCGAGGATCGCGATCGCCCCGGGCTCAGCCATGACGGCCGAAGCGGCGCTCCAGCTCCTGCAGCGAGAGACGCACGATCGTGGGACGGCCGTGCACGTCGTGGTACGGCAGGTCGGTCGCGAACAGCCGATCGAACAGCTGCTCCATCTCCCGCGTGCTCAGCGGCTGGCCCGCCTTGATCGCGGCCTTGCATGCAAAGGTCATCGCGATGCGCTCGTGCTGGTTCCGTGCCGCACGCGTCAGCTCGCTCCCTGCGGCCAGCTCGGCGATCATCTCGCGCAGGCAGCGCTCGGCATCGAACCACGGGTGCGGCTGCGGTGCGGCGTGCACGATCACCGTGCGGCCGCCGAACGGCTCGATCTCGAAGCCGGTCTTCTCGAACAGCGACTGCGAAGCCTCCACGACGCTGTACTCCGCGGGCGTCAGCCTCAGCGTCAGCGGGAACAGCAGCCGCTGGCTCGCTCCGCCCCCGGTCGAGAATCGCTCCATCAGCTCCTGGAAGAGCACGCGCTCGTGCGCCGAGTGCTGGTCGATAATGATGAGGCCGCTGCGTGTCTCGGCCAGGATGTACGTCTCGTGGATCTGCCAGAGGTTCGTTCGCGATGCAGCTACGACGGGCGTGCCGTTGCCGGTCGGTGCGTGCTCCTCCGTATCGGCGGCCGGCGCCGATGTGGGCGAACCCGGCTCTGCGGCGGGAACGAAGAACGCGAGCTGCCCCTCCGAGCTGCCGGCGGCCGGCGGCGCCGCGGGAGCGGACGGCGCGGCACGCCGCAGCTGGGGTGCGGGCGGCCGGCGATCGAGCGTGGCGGAGCTCTCGGCGGTGTTGAGCGCTGCGTGAATTGCCTCCTCGACGAGCCGCTCGACAGCGCTGCGGTCCTGGAATCGGACTTCCAGCTTCGCCGGATGGACGTTCACGTCGACACGGCCAGGCTCGGTGCGGAGGTACAGCACGAGCGACGGCCGCGCGCCATAGGGAACGGTCGTCCGGTACGCACGCTCGGCTGCACGCACCAGGTCGCGGTCACGGAAGGGGCGGCCGTTGACGAAGAGGTGGACGCGGCGGGGTCCGCTCAGGGATGCATCCGGCCGCTCGACGAGGCCCGCAACCTCGTAGCCGTCGATCGTGTGCTGGGCCGCAACCATTCTGCCTGCGGCGCGGTCGCCCCAGAGCGCGGCGACTCGTGAGACGAGGTCCGGCGCAGCGGGCAGCTCGAGCAGGATGCGGTCATTGGACTCGAGGCGGAACGCAGTCGAGAGGTTGGCGAGGGCGAGGACGACGACGGCATCCGCGATTGCGCGCGTCTCCGCGGCGGCCGTGCGCATGAACTTCTGGCGCGCAGGCACATTCGCGAACAGGTTGCGGACGGTAACCGTCGTACCCGACTGACGCGCACAATCCTCGACGGCCTGGATGCGTCCGGCGGAGACGCGCACGCGCGTTCCCACGCCGCCGGGCTCGGCGGTCTCCAGCACCATGCGCGACACCGAGGCGATCGACGGCAGCGCCTCCCCGCGGAAGCCGAACGTACGCACGTCGCGCAGGTCCTCCGGCTCGCGCAGCTTGCTCGTCGCGTGGCGGTCGAGCGCGAGGAGCGCATCGTCGCGGCCCATGCCGCAACCGTCGTCCGCTACGCGGATCTCCGTCTTGCCGCCGTTGCGGATGACGATGTCGACTCGCGTGGCGGCCGCATCGAGCGCGTTCTCGACCAGCTCCTTGACGACCGATGCGGGACGCTCGACGACTTCGCCGGCGGCGATCTGGTTCGCGAGCGTGTCCGGCAGGACGACGATCCGGCGTGCCATTCCCTTCAGGAACCCGGCAGAGTGAACGTGCTGCAAGCCTCAGCGGCCTTGCCGTGTGCGCAGCGATTAAGATAGCGTCTCGACGGCACGACTGCAGTGCCGCATCAATCCGGCAGTGCGTAGAAGATCCGCGCGTTGCGCTCCGTCAGCTTACCGACGAACGCCGCCTCCTGGCCGCGGTAGGCGGCGACGCGCTCCACGACCTTCGCCACGAACGCGGGCTCGTTCCGCTTCCCCCGGTGCGGGACCGGTGCCAGGTACGGACTGTCCGTCTCGACGAGCAGCCGGTCATCCGGAACGGCGGCGACCAGGTCGCCTCGCTCGTAGCGACGGAAGGTGACGAGCCCCGCGAAGGAGATACACCATCCGGCCTCGAGTGCGGCATCGAGAACCGGGGCCCCTGCATCGAAGCAGTGCAGCACGCCACGGGCCTCCGGATGGGCACGAATCATCGCGATCGTGTCCGCCTCCGCGTCCCGCGAATGGACAACGATCGGCAATCCCAGCTCCGCGGCGAGCTCGAGCTGGCGCTCGAAGACATCACGCTGCACCGCACGCGGTGAGTTCTCGTAGAAGTAGTCGAGACCAGCCTCACCGATCGCGACACAGCGCGGCCGCGCGAGCAGCTCGCGCAGACGCTCCGCCCAGCCGTCCTCCTGCTCCTGGGCGGCGTGCGGATGCACACCCGCCGTGCACCAGACGTCGTCATGCTGACTCGCGAGCGTCGCGGCGGCCGCGGCGTCATGGAGGCCGCTGGCGATCGTTACGACGCCGCGCACGCCTGCCGCCCGTGCGCGACTCAGCACGTCTGCGACTTCGCCGGCAAATCGTTCATCCGTGAGGTGGCAGTGACTGTCGAACATTCTCCGTGAATCCGTGTTGTGTGCGCTTGACTCCGCCTGCTGTGTCGTCGGAAGCGAAACGGCCGTCCGACGCGCGCTGCGCCGGACGGCCGTGTCCGCGACGGGCTGCCCCGTCAGGTCGTCGCGCTGGCGCGGGTCCGCGTCTTTGCCCTGCCGCCACGCTCGCGCGGCCAGCGCTTCTCGATCTCCAGCAGCGACGCCGCGCCGATGAAGATCGACGAGTATGTACCGATCACGACACCCACGATCATGATCAGCGCGAAGTCGCGCAGCGAACCTGTACCGAACAGGAACAGCGCGAGGAGCGTGACGATCGTGGTCAGCGATGTCATCACGGTCCGCGGCAGCGTCTCGTTGATCGAGCGGTTCAGCACCTTCTCGAAGCCGTCGCGCCGCATGTTGGGCAGGTTCTCGCGGACCCTGTCGAACACGACGATCGTGTCGTTGAGCGAGTAGCCCAGGATCGTCAGCAGCGCTGCGACTGTCGGAAGCGCCACGTCGAGCTGCAGCAGCGAGATGAACCCCATTGCGAACAGCACGTCGTGCGCAGTGGCGATGATTGCCGCAAGACCGAAGCGCCATTCGAACCGGAACGCCAGGTAGATCAGCGTCGTCGCGAAGGAAAGCAGGATCGCCAGGAGCGCACGCGTCTGCAGCTCGCCCCCGACCTTCGCACCGACGGCCTCGGTCCGCACGATCTCGAAGCTCTGCTCCCCGAACTGTGCCCGCAGGGCGTCGATAATGCGCTCCGACGCACCGGTCGCATCGCCCTCGGCCTGCGGCGAGCGAATCAGGAACTCGTTCCCTTCTCCGAAGGCCGTGATCTCCGAGCCGGGGACGGCCTGATCGATCACCGGGCGCAGATCGCCGATATCCGTTTCACCGGCAATGCGAACCTGCACGAGCGTGCCACCCGTGAAGTCCACGGAATAGTTCAACCAGGAGCCGCGCGCGATCTGGAAGTACACGGCGCCCGCAACGAATACGAGCAGGGTGAGCGCGCTGATGACGAAGAACGTCTTGCGCTTCCCGACGAAGTCGAAGTTTGCGTGCTCGAACAAACGCATGGTCGCCGCCCCTCAGATGCTGATCGCGTCGCTTGCGCGCTTCCGATCCAGGTAGATCAGGAAGAACGTGCGCGTAATGAAGACTGCCGAGAAGAACGACGCGATGATGCCGATCGACAGCGTGACGGCGAACCCACGTACCGGCCCGGTACCCACCTGGAACAGGATGAGAGCCGTGATCAGAGTCGTCAGGTTCGAGTCCACGATTGCCGACATGGCGTGCTTGAAGCCGTCATCCACGGCGGCCCGTGTCGGACGTCCGAGTGCCAGCTCCTCGCGGATACGCTCGAAGATAAGGACATTGGCGTCCACCGCCATTCCGATGGACAGAATCAGACCCGCGATCCCCGGCGCTGTGAGTGTTGCGCTCATCCCCGCAAGTCCGCCGAGGACGAGCAGCGCATAGATGCCCAGGGCAAGCACGGCGAGCATACCGGCGAACCGGTAATATCCGACCATGATGAGCACGACCAGAGCCAAACCCAGCGCGCCGGCAAAGATGCCCTGATCGATCGCGTCGCGGCCGAGCGACGGCCCCACCTGTCGCTGTTCGATGATCTCCAGCGGGGCCGCGAATGCACCGGCGCGCAGCACGAGCGCCAGGTCCTGCGCCTCGGTCATTGGTGCCTGGCCGAGTGTGATCTGCCCGTTCGCGCCGATCCGCGAGTTCACGACCGGTGCGCTGTGCACGAGCGTGTCGAGCACGATCGCGATGCGCTTTCCGATGTTCTCTGCGGTCACCGCCTCGAACTCGCGGCCGCCGCGCCGGTCGAGCTGGAACTGCACGATCGTCTCGGCGGTCATCGGGTCGCGGCCCGCGATCGCCTCCTCGAGCCGCTCACCGGTAAGGAACGGCCGCGCCTGCAGCACGAAGAGCGGCCGGTAGAGCGCCTGGCCCTGGACCGCGTACGGGTCCGCGCCCCAGCGGAGCTCTGTATTGCGAGGAAGCGCGTTCATCACGCCGGGCAGCGCCAGCAGCTGCTTGACACGCGGAACGTCGACCTCGGCGACCGCGAACTCGCCGTCACCGGCGCCCTGCAGGATCAGCCGGCTGAGCGGCGTCTGCGTCGGGCCGGACGCCCGTGCCGTGTCGGCCCCGAGCGTATCGGCCGCCGAGTCGACCTGACCGAAAAGCAGGTCACGCACATCCTGCTGCGCGCCGACGCTGGTCGGGTCCGTCTGCGACGTGTCCTCGAGGGCGCGGAGCCCCTCCTCTCCGAGCGCCTGGACGACCGCTCGATCCATCCGAGGGAGTGCGTTCACGAGGACGTCGGATCCCAGCACCAGCTTCCACTCGAGGAAGGCCTGCTGGCGGATCACGTCCTTGGCGCGCTCCTCATCGGTGATGCCGGGCAGCTCGACGATGATCCGGTCGGCACCGATCTTCTGGATGTTGGGCTCGGTGACGCCGAACTGGTCGATGCGATTCCGGAGGATCTCGAGGTTCTGATCCGTGTAGTCGGCACGCTGCTCAGCGGTGAGCGTGCCGTTCGGGTCCTGCACCTCCAGGGCGAGGTGCATGCCGCCCTGGAGGTCCAGGCCGAGCTTGATGCCGTTCTGCCAGAGCGCAACGGCGGCCAGCGCCATCACGCCGAGGATGACGAGCAGTCGGCCTTTCAGCGTGCCGAACATCAGACGTCTCTTCGGGAGTCAGGAGAACGATTTCCGGGACGGTCGCCGCCCCGAAAACAAGCCGGAAAGCTGGCGGCGGAGGGGTGGCCTGTCAATGCTGCGCGGGACGGGCTCGGCTAGCCGCCGAGCAGCTCCCGCACCCGCGCCAGCAGCACGTCGGGCGTGAACGGCTTGGGCAGGAAGGCCACCAGTCCCCGCAGCACACCGTGACGAAGGATGTCATCGTCCGTGTACCCGGACATGTACAGAACGCGTGTTTCCGGCCGGAGCAGTCGGATCGTGTCGGCGGCCTCCCGACCGCTCATCCCGGGCATCACGACGTCGGTCACGACCAGGTCGATCTGCCCGTCGTGCTGTGTGGCCAGCTCCACCGCCTGCGCACCATCCGCCGCCTCGATGACCGCGTAGCCGGCCATCTGGAGGACCCGGGAGCAGAGGGCGCGGACGGCGTACTCGTCTTCGGCCAGCAGGATCGTAGCTCGGGTTGAGCTCATCGAACTCGGGCCGGGGCGGAGCTGTCAGTCCCTGGGCAGCGGCAGAACCAGCACCGGTACGCGGGAGTGGCGGATCACCATTTCGGCCACGCTGCCCAGCGCCAGCCGCTTGAAGCCGGTGCGACCGTGCGTGGTCACCGCGATCAGATCCACGTCGTGCGCGCTCGCATACTCGACGATCTCGTGCGCCGCATCGCCACCAGCGATGAGCTCGATCTTGATGTCGATGTCGGGGCCGAACGCGGCGCGGCGCTCCTCCAGCTGCTCGCGAGCGCGCTGAGCCGCCTCCGGGTCGTCCGACACACGCAGCGGCGGAGCGAGTGGTGAGCCGTGCGGGATCGCCTCGAGCGCCTCCAGCACGTGAAGGAGCGTGATGCGCGCACCCACCTCGCGTGCCAGGCTCGCTACACTCGGGATGCAGGTCGTCGCCTCCGGCGACAGGTCCGTCGCGACAAGAATGTGATCGATCTTCATAGAGTGGATCCCCGCCCAGGAGTGAAGTGTCCCTGCTTCCGGGCGGGCAATCTGTTTCCCGCGGGGAATGAGCGCAATCGCAGCGCCCGCGTCGACCGTAGGTGTTGCCGGGGGGAATGGGCCCGCGGGGATTCGAACCCCGAACCCTACCGTTATGAGCGGTGTGCTCTGACCGTTGAGCTACGGGCCCGTGTCCGCCTCCAGTCTATGAAGGCCGGACGGGTCATTGAAATCTAAGGAAATCAGCGGGTGCCGAACAGCCGGTCTCCCGCGTCCCCGAGTCCGGGGAGGATGTATCCATGTTCGTTGAGCTGCCGGTCGAGCGCGGCGGTGAACACGTGCACGTCCGGGTGCTTCTCCAGCATATGGCGCACGCCCTCGGGTGCTGCGACGAGGCAGACGAGCCGGATGTTCGCGGCGGCGTTCTGTTTGAGCAGATCCACCGCGGCGGCGGCGGAACCGCCGGTAGCCAGCATGGGGTCGAGCACGATGAAGTCCCGCGTCGATGCGTCGGGCGGAATCTTGAAGTAGTAGTCCACCGGCATGAGCGTGTCATGCTCGCGGTAGAGGCCGATGTGCCCGACCCGCGCGGACGGCATCAGCCGGAGCAGCCCCTCGACCATGCCGAGTCCCGCGCGCAGGATGGGAACGAGCGTCAGCTTCTTCCCGCTGACCATGCGCGCCGTCATCCGCTCGAGCGGTGTCTCGACTTCAACGTCCTCGAGCGGCAGGTCCTTCGTCACCTCGTAGCCCATGAGCATTGCGATCTCGTCCACGAGCGCGCGAAACACCGCCTTTGTCGTGTCCTTGTCGCGCAGGATCGCGAGCTTGTGCTGGATCAGCGGATGGTCGAGGACCGTGAGGTTCGGAAAGTCGTGCATGCGTGCGTCCGGATACGGGGTCGCGGGAAAGTAGCGGCCTCCCGGTAGCGGTCAAGCAGGCACGTCGGGGTCAGTCCAGGAGCCCGACGTCGCGCTGCTCGATCCACCCCTCTTCGCCCGCTGTGCGCACGCGGACCCAGGCATCCCGCTGTTCCGCGATGCGCACGAGCGCCCCCTCGTCGAGCTCTGCCCTCGACTCCGCGCGCAGACCTGGTCCCGCGCGCAGTACCGCCTGTCGCACGACGACACCGTGGTCCGGTGACATGCTGCGTGCGGCCAGAGCGAGAAGCGCTACCGCGCTTACAGCCACCGCCACCGATGCGACGATGCCGACGGCGCGGGCGCCGCGACCTCGCAGCAGCAGACGGACCGAGAGCAGGGATCCGCCGAGCAGCCAGAGCAGTCCGGCCCAGCCAAGCAGCTCGTTCGCGGTGAACGGGACGGGACCTGCGCCCGCTCCGATTACCTCATGCGCGCCGCTGACGCGGAGGTTGTGTCTGGCGTCGGCCGCGCGCGGCTCGAGGCGGAGCGCGCGGCCCCACGCGTGCACCGCGGCACCGATCGCGCCGCGCTCGTGCTCCGCGTTGCCGAGGTCATACCAGGCGCTCGCGTCCTCGGGATACCGGGCGACGTGCGCGGCGAATGCATCGCGCGCGGCCTCGTACTCCCCGCGCTCGAATGCGGCAACCCCGTCAGCGAACCGCGAGCCCTGGGCGGCGTACCCGTCGCCTCCCGCGACCAGCAGGAGCGGCAGCAGTACGAGCACGGCGGCGGGTCGGCCGGAGCGCGCGGCGCGTGCCAGCCGCCCGATCAGCGCTTCCGCCCGCCGAACGAGCGCGTCGACGTCCGCCGGGCCGACCGGCTCGCGGCGGAAGCGCATCGTGTGGATTGCAGCACGCAGTGAGCGCACGCTTGCCACCACGTTCTCGCCGGTGCCACGGGCGCGCAGCGCAGCTTCTTCCGTTTCTGCCTGGTCGTCGGCAACGAGCGCAGAGATCGCCGCATCCAGGGAGCGCTGCAGCTCTGCAAGCGCGCCGCGCGGATCGGAGGCTGCCCGCTCACGTACGCGCGAGAAGTCGGCGTTCAGTCGCTGCCGGCGGCGCTGCCGGGCGTGGATGCGCGGCGCCTGGCGCCGCCAGAACGCTGCGAGCGCGATCAGTACCAGCGGGAGCGCCTGGAGCGCGGCGAACCAGGTGCTCCGTGCCCATGCGAACGAAGGCGTCCCCGATGGTGTGCCTCGAATCGGAGCGAGCGTCGTGTCCTGCGGCTGCTCGGCGCGTGCGACGATCCCGCCCACCTGCAGCGCGGGAAGCTCGATGCGCACGCTGTCATAGCGTTCCGTGTCCGGATCGAACCAGGCGTACGTGAGGTCCGGCAGAGAATACGTGCCGGCCGACTCCGGGGTCAGGATCCAGTGGAACGTCTTCTTTCCGCGGATGCCGCTCATGCGTGCGACGAACTGTGCGTCCTCCGAGGGGTCGAACACTTCCACGCCGGGGACGTCCGGCAGCCGCGGTGCCGGCAGAGCCTTGATGTTGCCGCTCCCCTCGACGACGACCGTGAGTGTAGCGGCGTCGCCTTCCGCGAGGCGTGTGCGGTCCACGCTCGCGGTGACCTCATAGCTGCCGACGGCTCCCGTAAAGGATGCGGGTCGACCCTCCTCCGGCAGTGGCCGCACGTAGACCCGCACCGAGTCGCCGACCAGCTCGTAGCTCTGCGGCGCAAACATCCAGCCGCGGTCCACCTCGTAGACGGCACGCGCAGGGGGCAGCACACGCTCGCCGGCCGTGAGCGGGACGTAGAACCGGCGGTACTCGTGGATGTCGTAATAGCGGCCGTCGACCGCGCGCACACCCACGGCGCCGCGGTCTTCCATCTCCTGCACCCAGAAGCCGACCGCGGTGGGCGGCTCGAAGATGGGGGAGCGACCGCGCCGCGTACGCTGCTCCTCCGGAATGCGCGCAGTCATGCGCAGCAGGACCGGCTCGCCGAGCCATGCAGTGTCGGGAGTCGCCGTGACGGTCAGCGTTCCTGCGTCCGCCGGTGAGCCGGATATCGGCCGTCGGACGCCCGGGGGCAGTGGCGTGCCGGGCGTGGCGGCGACCACGCGCAGCGTCAGTGGCCGCGTTCGTCGCATGGCGCCGCCGGGGAGGCGGATCGTAACCGGCTCGATCGTGAACACGCCTTCGGCGCGTGCGCGCAGCACGATGTCACGCCGCACGATCGTCGTTCGCCCGCCCGGCAGCGACAGCTGTGTCTGGTGATACTCACGCGAGCTGAGGACGTCGAGCGAGGCCGGAAACGCAGGCAGCTCGATCGCCTGGGGCTGCCCGCCGCTCATCTCGACGCTGATCTGCAACATCGTGGTCGCGCCGACCGCGATCCGGTCATCGGAGAGCGTGGCGTGCACCTCCACCTGGTCCTGCGGCAGGAGCGCGCTCAGCACGAGCAGTGCGGCAGCGAACATCACCAGTCGCGGGCAACGGGGGTGCGACGCTGGCCCTTACGCAACTTGTCGCGCGTCAGGTCCCGCTCGTCCTGCTCCACCGCGGACAGGATCTGCTCGGCCTGCTCGCGACTCATCGGCTGCTGCTCGAAGCGTGAGCCGGACTGCTGCCCCTGCCCCGCCTGCCCCTGCGAGGGCTGCGCCTGACCTTCCTGCTCACGCGCCTGCTGCTCGTCCTCGCGGTTCTGATCGTCCTGCTCCTGCTGCTCCTGCGGCTGCGGCTGGGGCTGCTGCTCCTGCTCGTCGCGCTCACGCTGCGCGAGCTCGAGGTTCCACTTCGCATCGACGTCGTCCGGGGCGAGCCGCAAGGCGTGCCTGTACGCTTCCACTGCGGCATCGTACTGCGCCGCCTGCGCCTGCGGGTCGGTGGCGCCACGCGCTGCCTCGAGAAAGCGGTTGCCGAGATTGTAGTACGCGTTCTGCCGCAGGGTCGGATCGACGTCGCGCAGCGCGAGTCCGAGATGGCGCTCTGCCTCGGCGTACCTGCGCAACGCGAGCAGGGCCGTACCGAGGTTGTAGTGGAGCTCGGGTGTTGACTCGCCATCCGCGAGTGCTTCCTGGTACGCAGCCACTGCCTCCTCGTAGCGTCCTTCCCGATACAGGCGATTGCCGCGCTCCACGTCACCGATGCCGGCAGCGCTCACGGCGAGCGACAGCAGGAGAATCGCCGCAGCGCGACTTGCGCGCAGCCGACGACGCGGGCCTCGCGCGGGGACCGGCTCCGCGGCGGGCGTTGCTGCACTCGCCGCCGCTCGGGCGGGCCGCGCCTCGCGGAGCACCAGCCATGCGTCCAGCGCGAGCAGCAGCAGCGCCAGCGCGACGAACCATGCGTACTGTTCGCGCTGCGTCTCGCGTTGTGCCGTGTCCGTCGTTGACTGCTCGAGCTGACGCAGCTCGCGGATCAGGGCACCGACGGCCCCCGCATCATTCAGATCGAAATAGCGGCCGTTGGTCGTGCGTGCGACGTCGCGGAGCAGGTTCGCACCGAGTCGCGATATCACGACCTCGCCGTTCTCGTCCCGCTTGTAGCCGAGCCGGCGGCCTGCCTCGTCGTACTCCGGGATCGCCGAGCCGGCGTCGGTTCCGACGCCGACAGTGAACACGCGGACGCCGGCGCGCGCTGCACGCTGTGCCGCGTCGCGTACGGCGTCCTCCTCCTCCAGCGCCTCGCCGTCGCTGACGAGCACGACGGCCCGGTCCCCGCCGGTCTCCACCCGACCGCGCGCCAGGTCGGTCGACTGCGCGAGCGCCGCGGCGAGGGAGGAGCCGCCCTGGCTGACGATCTGCGGATCGAGTGCATCGAGGTACAGGTCGAGCGCACCGTGATCCGTCGTGAGCGGGGAGAGCACGTACGCACGCCCCGCGAACACGACCAGGCCGATGCGATCCGTCCGCATCTCGCGCACGATCCGCCGCGCCAGCAGGCGTGCACGCTCGAGGCGGTCGGGTGCGACGTCCGGCGCAAGCATCGACTTGGAGATGTCCATCGTGAGCACGACGTTCGCGGAGCGCGATTCCGTGACCTCGTCGCGCGTGCCCCACCGCGGCCCGAGCGTCGCGAAGCCGAGCGCGGCAGCGGCGGGCACGACGAGCAGCACGCGACGCCAGGGGAACGCCGCGAGTCCGCGCCCGCCGAGACGCTCGAGCAGCGACAGCTCGCCGAGCGCCTGCGCAACGCGCCGCCTGCGTCGCGCATACAGAAGCATGAATGCCGCGGCAGCGAGCGGCAGCAGAACGGAGAGCCAGAGCAGATCGGGGCGATCGAAACTCATGGCAGCCTTCCGTACCGGCTCGCCCGGAGTCCCCACTCCCCCATGAGCAGAATGCCCGCAAGCAGCACGAATGGGAGGTAGTGGGGGGTGTAGCTCATGTAGCGGCTCACCTCGACCTCGGACTTCTCGAGCTCGTCGATCTGCTTGTACACCGAGTCGAGCGCCTCGGGATTCGTCGCGCGGAAGTATCGCCCACCGCTCATCTCCGCGATCTCCGTCAGCAGCTCGTCGTCGATGCTGACCGGCACCGTTGCGTACTGCACGCCGAAGGGACCGGTCGCGACCGGAATCGGTGCGACGCCCTCACTGCCTACGCCGATCGTGTAGATGCGGATGTCGAGCGCAGCCGCCGCCTGGGCCGCGGTGCGCGGATCGATCTCGCCGCGGTTGTTCTCTCCGTCCGTCATCAGGATCATGACGCGCGACTCGCCCGGTGCCCGCCGCAGCCGGTTGGCAGCCGTCGCGATGGCGGTGCCGATCGCAGTCCCGTCCTCGAGCAGCCCCGCGCCCGCACGGAGCTGATCCAGCGCCTGGAAGATCACGTCGTAGTCGATCGTGATCGGTACCTGCGTGAGCGCCTCACCCGCGAATGCAACGAGGCCGATGCGGTCGTACGTCCGCCCGCGGATGAACTCGCGCACCTGCCGCTTCGCGACGGTGAGCCGGTTGTCCGGCGCAAAGTCCTCGGCCAGCATCGAGCTTGAGATGTCGAGCGCGACGACGATCGCGATGCCTTCCGCATTGACGTCGACGACGGCCGCGCCTGTGCGCGGTCCGGCCAGTGCGAAGATCAGGAGCGCGAGCGCCGCGATGCGCAGCCATCCCGGAAGCCGCGCAAGCAGCCGTGCGCCTCCTCCGGCGACAGCCGCGAGTGTTGCGGCACGCGAGTAGGTCAGCGCGCGCTCACGTCCCCGCGTCAGCCAGAGCATCAGGCTGAGCAGCGGCAGCAGGAGCAACGCCCACGGATGCGCGAAGCCGAAGCTCATGCCGCGACCTCCACGCCGCTGGTGCGCGGTGACACTGCGTCATGCTGCTCGACCCAGCGGCGCGCGGCCTCGAGGTCGGCGTACGCTTCCGCGGGTGTCGTGCGCGCACGCGCGAATTTGACCAGGTCCGCGCGACCGAGAATGCGGATCAGCTCGAGCAGCACGGGCGGTGCCCCGCGCAGGCGCGCATGCAGCGCGAGCTCCCCGGTCGTGAGATCGGCGCCCAGTGGCGGCTCGATCGCTTCCAGGTACCCTCGCAGCGCAACCGTCACCTCCGTGTAGAACCGCTTGAGCTCGCCGCGCTCCACGTAGCCGGCAGCGCGCGCGTGTGCCAGCAGCTCGAGCGCATGCTGGCGCGGCGGCACGCCGGCAGGAACGGCCTCGACGACCTCGCGCGGCCGGCGCCGCCGCCACAGGTACCATGCGAGCAGTGCAAGCACGAGCAGGACTGCGATGGCGAGCAGAATCGGCCACCACAGTCGGCTCGGGCCCCACACGTCCTTGGCCGGCTTCGGCTCGATCCCGGCCGTGTCTGCCGGGAGCACCGAGCTCAGACGGAACGGTGGGAACGACGCCGTTACGGTCGAGACGCCGCCGCTCGCGTCGCGCACCGTGAACACGAGGTCCGGAAGCTGAATGTCCTCGTTGGCGCGCCACGCCGTCAGAGCGTAGAGCGCAGTGACGGTCCGCCCCGTGGCGGCCGTGTCCACCTGCACCCGCACGCGCGCGGTCGTCTCGATATCGTCGGACGGAAGTGCGAGCGTGTCCGGGAACGCCGCCTCCGCACCTGCCGGCAGCTCGACGCGGACCGCCGCATGGAAGACGTCGCCCACGGTAATCGTCTGCGGAACGACGGCGGTCGACACACGCTGCGCATGCGCGTGCACCGCTTGCGAAGCGAGCAGTGCGAGCGTGGCGAGGACACGGAAGAGGTGCCGTTGCGCCGTCATCGCCGTCCCTGTCGCTCGCGTCGGCGGAAGAATGCGAGCAGCGGTACGACGTACGACGCACCCGTGCGTGCCTCGATCTCGTCGACGCCCACGCGCCGGAAGACGCGGCGCACGCTCGCGCGCTCGGCGGCGATCCGCTCGGCATACAGGGTGCGCACCTCCTCGCTGCTCGTGTCAATGCCGACCAGCTCGCCCGTCTCCGGGTCACGCAGCATCAGCACGCCGGCGTCCGGAAGCCGCTCCTCTGCCTCGTCACTCACACGCACCGCGACCACGTCGTGACGCTGCGCGACCAGCTTGAGCGTCTTCTCCCACGCAGGCGTCTCCTGCAGTGCCCCGGCGGGCACGAAATCGCTCAACACGAACAGGATGCTGCGATGCGGGAGCAGGCGGGCGGCGTAATCGAGTGCGCCGGCAACGTCGGTTCCCTGCGACTTCGGCCGGAACGCCAGCACGTCGCGGATCAGGCGCAGCACGTGCCTCCTGCCCTTGCGTGGCGGCACGACGTGCTCGATGCGATCCGTGAAGATGATGAGGCCGACGCGGTCGTTGTTGCGGACGGCCGAGAGAGCGAGCACGGCCGCGATCTCCGCTGCCAGCTCCGCCTTGAACCGGCCGCGCGTGCCGAACTGCTCCGAGCCCGACAGGTCGACCAGCAGCATCACCGTGAGCTCTCGCTCCTCGATGTGCTTCTTCACGTATGGCACACCGATACGCGCCGTGACGTTCCAGTCGATGTTGCGCACGTCGTCACCGGCCTGGTACTCGCGCACCTCGGCGAACTCCATTCCCTGTCCGCGGAAGACCGAGTGGTACTCGCCGCTGAAGAGGGACGCGACGAGGCCGCGCGTGCGCAGCTCGATGAGCCGCACCTGGCGCATCACGTCGCGTGGCACGGCCTCCCGCGCCTGCGGCGCGGCAGCCGCGGGCGCAATGGCAGGTGCGGCACGCCGGCGCAGGAACGGCAGCGGGCTCATGGTACGTCGATGGCAGCGAAGATGCGGTCGACGATGTCCTCGGACGAGACCTCTTCGGCCTCCGCCTCGAAGCTCGTGATGACGCGGTGGCGCAGCACGTCGTGGCCGATCGCCTTCACGTCCTCGGGCAGCACGTATGCGCGCCCCCGGAGGTATGCGTGAGCGCGTGCAGCAGTGGCCAGGTAGATCGTGGCACGGGGTGATGCGCCGTACTCGATCAGCGGCGCAAGGTCCTCGAGTCCATAACGCGCCGGCTCGCGCGTCGCCTGTACGAGATCGACGATGTACTCCTCGAGCTGCTCGTCGAGGTAGAGGTCGGCGATCTCGCGTCGTGCCTCGAACACTTCTTCGGGCGTTGCGACGGCCCGGAGCTCGACCGGCACGCGGCCCGCCATGCGCCGCATGATCTCACGCTCCGTCGCCCGGTCCGGATAGCCGACGCGCAGCTTCAGCATGAAGCGATCGACCTGCGCCTCCGGCAGCGGGTAGGTGCCCTCCTGCTCGATCGGGTTCTGCGTCGCAAGGACGAGGAACGGCTCCGGCAGCGGGAACGTCTCGCCGCCCAGCGTGACCTGGTGCTCCTGCATCGCCTCGAGGAGTGCGGACTGCACCTTGGGCGGCGCGCGGTTGATCTCGTCGGCAAGGACGATGTTGGCGAAGATCGGGCCGGTGCGTGCAGTGAAGTCGCCGGTCCGCTGGTTGTAGATCATCGTGCCGACGACGTCGGCGGGCAGCAGGTCCGGCGTGAACTGGATGCGCTCGAAGCTGGCGTGCAGCGTATCTGCGAGCGAGCGCACCGTGAGCGTCTTGGCGAGGCCGGGCACACCCTCGAGCAGCACGTGGCCGCCCGTGAACAGCCCGATCAGCAGCCGCTCAATCATGACGTCCTGGCCGACGATCCGCCGGTGCATCTCCTCGGTGATGCGAGCGGCCAGGTTGCGCCCGGTCTCGGTGGTTGTGGCGAGCGGTTGCTCCACCCGATCTCCTCCGTTGCTGTGAAGGTCGCTGCGTGCGGAACTCAGCGCTTCATGCGCGCTCCGCGATCCTCGTGCCGGAACACCCAGCCCGCCATGCTGCCCGGGCGGATCTCGTCGCGCATCGACTCCGGCTCGATATCCGCGCGGGAGCCCGCCTCCGCGCCCGGCATGGTGCGCAGCGCGGAGAGCATCGCCTGGGCTCGCTCCTTCCATCTACGCCAGTTGTCCGGGCGGAGGTCCACCCAGCCGTTATCCACGAGCCGCGGGTCGTCGGGCCGCTGGTCGGATTCCGGGGCAACCTTCACGACCGGCCCGCGCAGCAGCGAGGTGCCATCGCTGCGGAGGATGGGCAGCCCGATCGAGATGATCCGGCTGCGCAGCGCCGCATCCTCGTCGATCAACGCCTGCGCGCGGCGGGCACAGTCCTCCGGATCCAGTGCGGCGACGTCGGCGAGAACGCCGAACAGGCGTCGCAGGATTGCCGCCTCGAAGAGAAGTTTCGAGAGCCTCGGCGGCCCGAGCATCTCGTACGCGACGGAGTCGACGCCGTGCTCACGCTCCAGGGCCTGCATACGCTCGATTGCCGCCTCGCGCAGCACGCCTGCACGGTACGTCGGTCCCGACGTGGATGCGTCGAGTGCTGCCACGATGTCGCGCCCGGTCGCGTGCCCGCGGATCTCCCGCACGACATTCGTCGCGATCTCCTCCGGCGTGATGAACTCCATGAGTCCGAGCGTCGTCAGCACCTCGAACTCGCCCCGGCTGAAGAGCCCGTTTTCACCGGCGTCGAGAAACACCCCCTCGAGTGTCTCCTCACTCGTCTGCCATGCGTCCGACGGCGCATCGAATGCGACGTCGAGTGCGAGCGGCTTCGTTGCATCCGAGAGTTTCACGGGCACACCCGCCTTGCGGATCTCACCGTAGCCGATGCGCTTCCAGGAGATCGCGGCGGTCGGCTTGATCTCCTTCACGGCAGGCCCGCCCGGCGTACGCGCCATCAGGTAGAGCAGCAGTGTGTGCGCACCTGCAACCGCCGACTTGGCGAGGAGCATGCGACTGGGGCGCTCCTCGCTGTGCGTGAACGGGATGTTGAGGCCCATGCCACCGGTGCCCGCGGTTCCGATCTTTACATAGATCTGCGTCCCGGCCCGGCGCATTCCCTCGAGTGCGATCTGCACGTGCCGGATGAGCTGCGGCAGGTAGAGCGTGGCGAGGTGGCGTTCCACCAGCTCGTCGTCGACGCGGCCCTCGCGCGCCGCGGCACGCAGTGCGTCGGCGCTGCGGAACACGTTCTGGTACGCAAACGCCGTCGCCGTGTTGATGCAGTCGACGATGATGTCGGGCCGTGTGCGCAGCAGGAGTGCGCCGAGTGCGGAGCGTGCCACGACGTCGTCCGTCAGCTCGCCGTACAGGTCGTCGATCAGCGCGGCTCGCGTGTCCGGATCGGCGAGCACCTCCGCACGCGGAATGTCCTTCACGGCATCCGCGACGAAGATGTCCCCCCACGCGGCCTCGAGCGGAACCCCACCTGCTTCCTGCGACAGCGCTGCGACCGCGTCCTCGGCGTCCTCGCGCCGCAGGCTGGTGACGATGATGCGTGCAGGTGCATGCGGGATCAGCTCGCGCGCGACGGCCATCCCGACCAGCCCCGAACCGCCCAGGATGAGAACGTTCCGGCCCCGGATTTCCATGCTCTGTGTGTTCCCTGTGAATGGATCAGCGAGCGCGCAGCGCCCGCACCTCCCGGGGAGTCAGCTTCCGCCATGCCCCGGGCCGGAGCGAGCCCAGCTCGATCGGCCCGTAGCGTACGCGCCGGAGCCGTCGCACCGGGCTTCCCACGGCGTCGAACATCCGGCGCACTTCCCGCTTCCTCCCCTCCCGCATCGTCACGGCCCAGCGCTCGATTCCGCCCGCCGACGCGCGCAGGCGACGCAGTGCGCGCGCTCGCGCTTGGCCGTCCTCCAGCATCACACCGCTCAGCAGCGCACGCCGTGCTGCTTCCGTCAGCGGCTCGTCCACCTCGACGTGGTAGACCCGGTCGACCTCGTAGCGTGGGTGCTGCAAACGCTCCGCGGCGTCACCGTCGTTCGTCAGCAGCAGCAGGCCCTCGCTGTCGTAATCGAGTCGCCCGACATGAAACAGCCGGCGGTGCTCCGCCGGCAGCAGGTCGTAGACGGTAGAGCGACCGCGCGGATCACTGCGCGTGGTCACGTAGCCGCGTGGCTTGTTCAGCGCGATCCAGACCGGCGCCGCAGGTCGCACCCTCCGGCCGTCGACCTCGATGACGTCCTTCCCCGGATCGACCTTGATGCCGGGCTCCGTTGCGGGCCGGCCGTTTACGCGGACGCGACCCGAGCGCATCAGCTCTTCCGCCGCGCGTCGCGACGCGACGCCCGCCTGCGAAAGGAACTTCTGCAGGCGAACGCTCGCGCCCGTACTCACGGCCCGGACGGATCCTGTGAGTCGGCCACGTGCGGCTCGTCCTCGTCCGCTCCCGGTGCCTCGACCGATACGGCGAAGACTTCGCCCGTTTCATCGGTCACGGGCGGCTCGTCAGGCGGCGCCTCCTCGTCGACCTCCGCGGCGATCTCGCTCGCCAGCTCCTCGGCGAGCTCCTCCTCCGCCTCGGCGATCAGCTCCGCGACCTCCTCGTCGGCCAGCGGGTTCGGCGACGGCTCGACCGCGTCGCCTGCAGCAGGATCCGGCGCCGGTGCAGCCGACTCCTCCTGCGCAGGTGCCTCGGCCGATGCATCGCCTTCCTGCTGCCCGCTCTCTGCCTCCTCCGGCGAAGCCGGAATCGTTCGCTCCCGCAACACGACGGGCAGCTCGTCCGGGCGCGGCAGATCTTCGATGGAGCGGAAGCCGAAGTGCTCGAGGAACTTGTCCGTCGTGCCGTACAGCAGCGGACGGCCGAGCCCCTCCGAGCGCCCGACGACGCGGATCAGCTCGCGGTCCAGCAGCGTCTTGATCACGCCGCTCGAGCCGACGCCCCGGATCTCCTCGATCTCCGCGCGACCGATCGGCTGACGGTACGCGATCACCGCCAGGACCTCCAGGGCCGAGCCCGACAGCCGCGTCGTCTGGGGCACGGTCTCATAGCGGTCCAGGACCGCCACGAACTCGGGGCGCGTCAGGATCTGATAGCCGCCTGCGACCTCGTAGATCTGGAACGAGCGCTCCGAGAGGTCGTAGTCGTTGCGCAGCTCCGCAATGACCGCCTCGACCGTGTCCTCGTCCAGTCGCTCGTCCACGCGCGCGAGATCGCCGGCCGAGAGCGGCGCGTCGCTCGCGAACAGCAGGGCTTCAATGATCTGCGTCAGTCGCATCAGGTGCTTCGTCTGCCTGTTCTGCGTCCGTCCCGTCCTCGGGGACCGTTTCCGTTACGACGTCGATGCCCTCTTCCGCCGAGGCCTGGTCGACGGCCACGCCGTTCTCTGGGGCCAGCGCGTCACCTCCGATGCCGACCACCTCCTCCAGCCCGGGCGCTGCGTCGCCCGCGCCCAGCGCGTCCACCCACTCGTCCCGCGGCACGTCGAGCGCGGCGCGCTCCTCGTCCGTCAGCGTGCGACGGTAGATCCACAGTGCTGCGAACGGTGCGCTCTGCCGCAGCAGAACCTCACGCCGCTTCGCCAGCTCCAGCCCCGCGAGCATCGTCACGACACCGTGCAGGCGGTCGCCGAACGGTCGTACGAGTCGGTCGAACTCGATGCGGTCGAGCCGCGCCAGCGTCTGCAGGATCAGCCCGACTTTCTCCTCCAGCGGCACCGCGCGCGCCCGCACGTGATGCTCGGCCGGGGTCTGCTGCCGCTCCCCGACGTTCAGCGCCGCCGCGAAGAAGTCCTCCCACGTGATCTGGAGCTCGACGATCGGAGCCGGCTTCGCGCGCGGCGGGATGAAGCCGCGCCGGTACTTGCGCAGGCGCTCCGCCTGCGCTTCCTCCAGCCGCTGCGCCACCTCGGTGAAGTGCTCGTACTCCAGGAGCCGGCGCACGAGCTCCGCGCGCGGGTCCTCCAGCTCCCCCTCCGCGTCGGTCCGCCGCGGCATCAGCATCTGCGCCTTGATCCGGACCAGCACCGCCGCCATCTCGAGGAACTCGCCCGCGCGGTCCAGGCCCAGCGCCTCGACCCCCTCGATCGCCTGCAGGAACTGGTTCGTGATCTGGGAGATGGGGATGTCGAAGATGTCGATGTCCTGCTCGCGAATCAGGTGCAGCAGCAGGTCGATCGGTCCGGTAAACCGCTCGAGCTCGACGACGAAGCCGCCCTCAGCAAAGGCTGCTTCCGGTGCAGCTACGTCCACCACGCAATCACCGTCAAGGCTAGCTCCCCAGGCATGGGACCGGTCGACCGCCCGGGCTCCCATGAAAAAGTCGCGAAAAAGCTACCCGCGCACCCGAGCGGGCGCCACCCCGCGGGTCGGAACCAGTCCGTCCCCCACCGGGCCTGCCAGCTTGACGGCGAACCGAGGCCGCGGTAGCTTGTGTGGCTACGTTGCATCGGAATCAGTACAGGAGAACCGGGTTTTGGCAAACACCTCGAGTGCCAACAAGCGGATCCGCCAGGAGCAGAAGCGCAACCTGCGCAACCGCGCACAGCGCTCCCGGCTGAAGACCGCGATCAAGAAGGTTCAGCAGGCCACCGATCCCCAGGCCGCGGCCGAGGCCTTCAAGGAGACCGCCGCCCTGCTCGACCGTCTCGCGACGCGCCGCCTGATCCATCCCAACAAGGCCGCGCGCAAGAAGTCGCAGCTTGCCCGGAAGCTGAACCAGATGACGAGCTGAGACTGCGACGCAGCTCGCAGTCTGCAGGCCGCGCGATACCCTCGCGCGGCCTTCTTCGTTTGTGCTCCCGCCGCGCCCCCGCGACGTTCGGGATTCGGCCTTACCGCTCCTCGCGCCAGCCTCGCCGCTGGCATTCGGCATTCGGCCCCGCCGCTCCTCGCACCATCATCGTCCCTCTGCCTGGCCCCGTAAGGAAAACCCCGACCGGGCAATTCTGACGTCCTCCTGAGAATTGGGGTTTACTCCGACAGCACCGGCCGATCCCGCGATGCATCATCGGATGCAAGGCGGGCGCGTGTGCGCTCGCTGACCACGCCCGCGAGAGGAAGATCGGATGAGACGGTTGGTGAAGCTCGGATTGCTGCTCGCCGCGGTGACGCTCCTGGGCGCCTGCGGTGGCGCAGCGAATGGAGACGCGGAGACGGATGACGCGCCCGCGTCGTCATCGGACGGTCTGACTGCGTTCGAGCGAGAGCACGGGATCGGCCCGATTACGCAGCCGGTGGAGCTGGGTCCGCTGGACGCGTCCCTGGCGAGTGCGGGCGAGCAGATCTTCCGGATGAAGTGCATGGCGTGCCATCGCGTGGACGAACGCTACATCGGTCCACCGCTGGGCAACGTGCTGCTGCGCCGCAGTCCCGCCTACACGATGAACATGATGATGAACCCGACGGAGATGTCGCAGCGGCATCCCGTCGCGAAGGCGCTGCTGGCGGAGTACCTGGCGCCGATGCCGTTCCAGGACCTGTCGGAGCAGGACGCGCGCGCGCTCGTCGAGTACCTGCGCACGGTCGCCGACAGCACGACAGCCGACGGGATACCCGGAACATGAACACCAATCAGACTGGAGCGAAGACTATGAGCATGCGCAAACGAGTGCTGCTCGGTGTGGCCGCAATCGCGACCGTCACGCTGGGCCTCTGGGCCTGCGGAACCGCGGGGCGCGGTGGCGCGCTGTCGAGCGCGGATGCGGCGTCGGCCGTGTACGTGCCGCCGGGTGAGTACGACGAGTTCTACGCGTTCATGTCGGGCGGCTTCAGCGGCAACCTGACGGTGATGGGGCTCCCGTCCGGCCGCCTGCTGAAGACCGTGCCGGTCTTCTCGCAGTTCCCCGAGAACGGCTGGGGCTACAGTGAGGAGACGAAGGCGATGCTGCAGACGTCGTACGGCTTTGCTGCGTGGGACGACGCGCACCATCCCGAGCTCTCGATGACGGATGGCGTACCGGACGGCCGCTGGATCTTCATCAACGCGAACAACACGCCGCGCGTTGCGCGCATCGACCTGACGGAGTTCGAGACGAAGGAGATCGTCGAGATCCCGAACAGCGCGGGCAACCATGGCTCCCCGTTCATCACGCCGAACAGTGAGTACCTCGTCGCGACGTCGCGCTTCTCGGTTCCGGTGCCGAATCGTGACATGTCGATCGCGGACTACGCCGGCAACTTCAAGGGCATGCTCAGCTTCGTGCGCGCCGACAGGCCGGGCGAGATGGACATCGCGTTCCAGATCATCGTCCCGGGCTACAACTACGACCTGGCGCACGCCGGCAAGGGGCCAAGCGACGGCTGGATGTTCTTCACGTCCTACAACGCCGAGGAAGCCCACACACTGCTCGAGGTGAACGCGTCACGGCGCGACAAGGACTTCATCGCTGCCGTCAACTGGCGCCGTGCAGAGGAGTGCATCGCGCAGGGGCAGGCGCGCACGATGCCCGCCCGCTACGTCCACAACTACATCGGCGACGATCACATCGCGCGCTCGGAGCTCAAGGAGAGCGTGACCGTGCTCGAGCCGGCCGCGTGTGAGCGGCTCGTGTATTTCCTGCCGACGCCGAAGTCGCCGCACGGCGTGGACGTCGACCCGTCGGGTCGGTTCATCGTGGCGGGCGGCAAGCTCGCAACGGTCATCCCGGTGCACTCGTTCGAGAAGATGATCCAGGCGATCGAGCAGGAGAAGTTCGAGGATGTGATCGACGGGATCCCGGTTCTCGAGTACGACGCGATCATCGCCGGCGAGGTCGAGGATCCGGGGCTGGGCCCGCTGCACACGGAGTTCGACGACCGCGGCTACGCGTACACGACCGCATTCATCAGCTCGGAGGTCGTGAAGTGGAGCCTGGCGGACTTCAAGGTCGTCGACCGCATCCCGGTCTACTACGCGGTCGGTCACCTGATGATTCCGGGCGGCGACAGCCGCAAGCCGTGGGGCAAGTACCTCGTCGCCATGAACAAGATGACGAAGGACCGCTACCTGCCGACCGGTCCGGAGCTCGCGCACTCGGCGCAGCTGATCGACATCAGCGGCGACAAGATGCGGCTGCTGCTCGACTTCCCGACGATGGGCGAGCCGCACTACGCGCAGGCGATCCCGGCAGAGATGCTCAGGGAGAAGCAGGTGAAGCTGTACCGGCTGGATGAGAACACGCATCCCTACGCGGTAAAGAGCGAGGCCGACACGCGCGTGACGCGCGATGGCCGGCGCGTGCACGTCTACATGACGGCTATCCGCAGCCATTTCTCGCCCGACAACATCGAGGGCATCGAGGTCGGTGACACGGTCTACTTCCACGTCACGAACCTCGAGCAGGACTGGGACGTGCCGCACGGCTTCGCCGCACTCGGCATGGAGACTGCCGAGCTGCTGATCATGCCCGGCGCAACGCGAACCCTGACATGGGTGCCGAAGCAGCCGGGGATCTACCCCTTCTACTGCACGGACTTCTGCTCCGCGCTGCACCAGGAGATGCAGGGGTACGCGCGTGTCAGTCCTCGTGGCAGCAACGTGCCGCTGGCGTGGGGCACGGGAGGCGAACTCAAGACGCAGCCGGTCGCGGCGCAATAGCCGACACCTGGCGAGCGTGAGCTGCACGGAGATACGGAAATGACTGCGAAACTGACGAACCGCACACGCGCCCTGGTTGCACTGGCAGCCGTGCTGCTCGTGCCTGCGTTCTTCCTGCCGCTGTGGACGATCAATCTGGAAGCGCCACAGTACCCGGAAGGCCTGGGCATGGACATCATGGTCAACACGATCCGCGGCCAGGGCGAGTGGGACCTGCAGAACATCAACGGGCTGAATCACTACATCGGCATGAAGGAGATCCACCCCGAGTCCATCCGGGAGCTCCGCATCATGCCGTGGCTGCTCGGCGGGCTGGCTGCATTCGGGTTCGTCGTCGCGGCAGCGGGCAGGCGCCGGCTGCTCCAGCTCTGGGTGCTCGTCTTCGTGCTGCTCGCGCTCGCCGGCCTCGTGGACTTCTACATCTGGGGCTACGACTACGGTCACAACCTGAACCCCGACGCGGCGATCAAGGTACCCGGCATGGCGTACCAGCCGCCGCTCATCGGGAGCAAGCAGCTGCTCAACTTCCGCGCACACTCCTGGCCGGGCGCGGGCGGGATGCTGATGGTGGCATCGCTGCTCCTGGGCATGGTCGGCCTCTGGCTCGACCGGCGCGCCCGGCCGGGTGACCGGACCGAAGCGGCAGCAGCCGGCAAGGTCCCGGTCGGAGAGCTCGGCCATGCGCGCGCCTGACCTGGCACGCGTGGTCGCCGTGGTGGCCGTCGCAGCTGCGGCCGCCGCATGCGCACCCGCGCCCAAGCCGATCGAGTACGGCACGGACATCTGCACGCACTGCCGGATGAGCATCGTGGACGACCGCTACGGCGCCGAGCTCGTCACGCGCACGGGTCTCACACACACGTTCGACTCCATCGAGTGCCTCGCGGATTATGTGCTCCGGATGGAGGACCCCGCATCGGTCCACTCCCTGTGGGTCACATCGTTCCAGCACCCCGGCGAGTTGATCGCGATCGAGGATGCGCTCTTCCTGCACAGCGAGATGCTGCGCAGTCCCATGGGCGCCAACCTGACCGCCTTCCGTCGTGACGCGATCACACCGATCGCGCTCGTGGACTCGTTCGGGGGCGTCGTGCTCAGCTGGGACGAGGTACTCGATCATGTTCGCCGGAACGGACACACGCATGCCCACGATGGCGCGATCCAGGCCGGCGCACTGCCGGCTTCCGGACACGACGTGCACTCGCGTCATGCGGGCGTGGAACACACTGTGGACCAGGCAGGCCCGCCGTGATTACCACCGCGCTGCTCCTGCTCACCTTCGTGCGGCCGGCCGCTGACACGCTCGTCGTGTCGCCGACGGGCCCGTACCGGAGCGTCGGTGACGCGGTCGCCGCTGCCCCTGCCGGCGCAACGGTGATCGTGCGTGCCGGCGTGTACCGTGAGCCGACGGTCGAAATCGATCGGCAGCTCACGCTCGAGGGTGAGCCGGGAGCAGTGCTGGACGGTGAGGGTGAGCGCCAGATCCTGCGGGTGAGCGCCGACAGCGTCACCGTCCGCGGCCTGACCTTGCGGAATGTCGGCCGCAGCTTCGTCGAGGACCGGGCGGCAATCACCGTGCAGGACGCATCGTGGTGCACGATCTCGAACAACCGCATCGAGGACGCCTTCTTCGGGATCTATCTGGCCAATGCCGGCTGGTGCGTGATCGAGCGCAACACGCTCGTCTCAGGGGAGAGGCGCGAGACCTCCTCGGGGAACGGCATCCACCTCTGGTACTCGAAGGAGATCGACATCCGCGACAACGACATTCGCGGACACAGGGACGGGATCTACTTCGAGTTCGTGCAGGACAGCCGGGTCAAGCGAAACCACGCCGAGGGCAACCTGCGCTACGGGCTGCACTTCATGTTCAGCGACCGCTGCTCGTACAGCGAAAACGTGTTCCGCGCGAACGGCGCCGGCATCGCCGTGATGTACACGAAGCATGTCACGATGACGAACAACGTGTTCGAGCGGAATCGTGGCGGCGCAGCGTTCGGCCTGCTGCTCAAGGACATCACCGACAGCGAGCTGCGCGGAAATCGCTTCGTCGAGAACAGCGTCGGCATCATGGCGGAAGGTGTGAACCGGACGCGCGTCGAGCACAACGCATTCGTGCGCAACGGCTGGGCGATCAAGCTCATGGCGAACAGCCAGCAGAACCTGTTTACCGGCAACCGGTTCGAGGCGAACACATTCGACGTCGCGACGAACAGCCGGCACAACTTCAGCACGTTCGACGCGAACTGGTGGGACCGGTATCGCGGCTACGATCTGGACGGGGACGGCCACGGCGACGTGCCGTTCCGACCGGTGCGCCTCTTCTCGCTCGTCGTGGAGCGCAACGCGCCGTCGCTCGTGCTGCTCCGCTCGATCTTCGTAACACTGCTCGATCTGGCGGAGCGTGTCGCCCCGGTGCTGACGCCCGCAACGCTGATCGACGAGCGTCCGCTCATGCGGAGGGCATCATGACCGTGAGACTCACGGGCGTGCGCAAGGCGTTTCGCGGGCGCACCGTCCTGGACGATATCGATCTGGAGATCCGGCCCGGCCGGGTGAGTGCGATCCTGGGACCGAACGGGAGCGGCAAGACGACGCTCATCAAGATGGTACTCGGCCTGGTGAGGCCGGATGCCGGTACGATCGGGATCGGCGGACAGCCGATCAACGGCGATCACGCGTACCGCGCCCGCATCGGCTACATGCCGCAGGCAGCGCGGTTTCCCGAGAACCTGACGGGCCGCGAGATCCTGGCGATGCTCGAGGACCTGCGCGGTCCGGGCGTGCCGGTCGACCGATCGCTCATCGACGCGTTCGACCTGGAGCCCGAGCTCGACAAGCCGGTCCGGACGCTGAGCGGCGGCAACCGGCAGAAAGTGAGCGCCGTGACCGCGTTCCTGTTCCGTCCGGAGCTGGTGATCCTCGATGAGCCGACGGCGGGCCTCGACCCCATCGCGAGCGGTGTGCTGAAGGACCGCATCCGCGAGGAACGTGCGCACGGTCGCACAATCGTGCTCACGGGCCACGTGCTCAGCGAGGTGGAGCAGCTCGCGGACGACATCATCGTGCTGCTCGACGGAGGCGTGCTGTTCGCCGGCCCGCTCGGCGAGCTGCGGGCGCGCACACAGGAGACGTCGCTCGAGCGCGCCGTCGCTTCCCTGCTGCTGAAACGGGGACTGAAGGAGGCGGCATGACGGTCGACCGCAACGCCGCCAGGTCGGTACGGTACGGGAGGCGGGTATGACGACGCTCAAGATCCTGAAGTACGAGCTCGCGGACGTCGTGCGCGGTCGCTGGCTGCCCGCGTACGCCGGCTTCTTCCTGCTCGCCACCGAGGCGTTGCTCCGCTTCGGCGGGACGGGCGAAGCAGCGCTGCTGTCCCTGATGAACGTCGTGCTGTTCGTGGCGCCCCTGATGAGCCTGATCTTCGGGGCCGTCTACCTCTACGGGGCACGCGAGTTCAATGAGCTGCTGCTCTCGCAGCCGGTCAGCAGGCGCCAGCTCTTCGGCGGACTGTACCTCGGTCTCGCGCTGCCCCTCGCCCTCGCGTTTGCACTCGGCGTCGGGATCCCGTTCGCCGCGCGGCTGGGCGCGACCGGCGGCATCCCCGCGCTCGTCGTGCTGCTGGCGGTCGGGATCGTGCTGACCCTCGTGTTCACTGCAGTCGCGTTCCTGATTGCCGTGCGCCTGGACGACCGCGCGCAGGGCCTCGGCGCGGCTGTGCTGCTCTGGCTGCTCGTCGCCGTCGTCTACGACGGGCTCGTCATGCTCGGCGCGACGATTTTCGCGGACTACCCGCTGGAGAAACCCCTGCTTGCGCTGATGGTGCTGAACCCGCTCGACCTCGCGCGGGTGATCCTGCTGATGACGTTCGATGCCGCCGCCCTGATGGGGTATACGGGCGCCGTGTTCCAGCGCTTCTTCGGCAGCCCGCTGGGGCTGGCCGTTGCGTCGACCGCGCTGGCAGTATGGATCGCGCTCCCGCTGACGGGTGCGCTGCAGCTGTTCCGGCGAAAGGACTTCTGATCCCGGGCGGCACGGCGCAGTGACGCGTCGTGCCGCCCGGTCACTCGAACAGGTCGAGCGTGTCCGGACGCGACGGTCGCTCCTCCGCCGACGCATCCGGCTGCGGTGGCTCGTCCGGCTCCGGCGCATCCGGCGCCGAAGGCGACGCGACGACATCCGGCCCCTCCTCCCTGACGCGGCCCCCGTGCGCACCTATCCCGGGTGACGCCATTCCGTACTCGAGTTGCGGCGGCCCTTGCGCCTCGGCTGCATGGTGGCGATACAGCTCGCGCCCGAGCGAGCGATCATAGCCCGTCCAGCCTGCAGGCCCCGGCACCGTGCCGATCACGCTGACCGCGTGCTGCATCTTCGCGTCGAGGTCGTCCGCGTAATGGAGGATGTACGCCTCCAGTGTGCGGGGCTCGCGCGGCGACTGCCACTCGTAGCGCCCCTGGTGGCTCGCGATCAGGTGCTGCAGGAGCGTAAGGCGCTGCGGGGTCAGCGCAGGCACGTGCGCCGCGGCCTCCGCCACCATCTGCATGCCGAGCACGATGTGCCCGAGCAGCTTGCCCTCGTCCGTATACGGGAATCCTGCGCGTGCCCCGATCTCGCGCACCTTGCCGATGTCGTGCAGCAGTGCGCCGGCAATGAGCAGGTCGCGGTCGATGTGGGGCTGGTAGTGTGCTGCCAGCATGTCGCACACATGGGTGACCGACAGCGTGTGCTCGATCAGCCCGCCCAGGTACGCGTGGTGGTTGTACTTCGCCGCCGGTGCGAGGCGGAACCCTGCGCCGAGGTTCGTGCCCGCACCGAGCATGCGCTCGAGCAGCTCTCGCAGCGGCTCGTCCTGCACGGACGCGATGAGCTCGGCAAGCTCGCGATCCATCTCTTCCGGATCGCGCCGCGAGCGCGGCATGAAGTACTCGAGGTCCTCCAGCCCGACGTGGATCTCGGCGACGTCCTCGACCTTGAGCTGCCGCTCGCCGTTGAAGACCTCGATGCGGCCGCGCACGCCGACGTACATCCCGTCGCGCAGCATGTCGGCGACCTGCTCGGCAGTCTCCCACACGCGCCCCTCGAGCGCGCCGTACACATCCTGAAGCTGCAGTCGGAGGTAGGGCTTGTCCGTCTTCGTGCGCAGCCGCTGCACACTGACGAGGAAGTAGCAGGCGTGGTACAGGTCACCGGGCCGCACCGCGTGGGCCGGCGGCCAGGGGAACGGCGCCTGCGCGATCCAGTCGCGCGGCCGGGGGAGCGGAGGACCGTTCACGCGTCGTCGCGACGCCAGCGGACGTGCCCGTCGACGATCGTCAGGATCGACGCGCCCCGCAGCGTCATGCCGTGGAAGGGTGTGTTCCGGCTCTTCGACAGGAACCGGTTGCGATCCACTGTCCACTCCCGCTCCGGGTCGAAGACCGTCACGTCGGCGATGCTGCCGCGCCGCAGCGTGCCACCGGGCAGCGAGAACGCGCGCGCGGGCGCGCAGCTCATGCGCTCAACCATCTGCGCGAGTGTCAGCACCTTCTTCTCCACGAGCTGTGTCACGACGAGCCCGAGCGCGGTCTCCAGCCCGACGAGGCCGAACGGCGCATCCTCGAACGCCTGCTCCTTCTCGTCGTAATGGTGCGGCGCATGGTCCGTCGCGATGACATCGAGGGTCCCGTCACCAATACCTTCGATTACGGCTGCACGATCCTCGGGGCGACGCAATGGCGGGTTGACCTTCGCTTCCGTGCGGTACTCCTCGCACGCCTCGTCGGTGAGTGTGAAGTGGTGCGGGGTCCCCTCGGCGGTGACGGATACGCCTCGTGCCTTCGCGTCCCGGATCATCGCGACACCCATGCGCGTCGAGACGTGCTGGATGTGCAGCCGGCCGCCGGTCAGCTCGGCAAGCAGCAGGTCGCGCGCGATCACGACGTCCTCGGAGGCATTCGGGATCCCGCGGATGCCAAGGCGCGTCGACACGATGCCCTCGTTCATCGAGCCGCCCGCCGACAGCGTGTGATCCTCACAGTGCTGTGCGACCGGGATGTCGAAGGTCCGGGCGTACTCCAGCGCAAGGCGCATGAGACCGGCGTTCGCAACGGGCTTGCCGTCATCAGTGATCGCGACCGCGCCGGCCTCCACCATCTCGCCGATCAGCGCCAGCCGCTCGCCCTTCATTCCGAGTGAAACCGTACCCGTCGGGTATACCCGCGCCTGCCCTGCGCGCATCCCTTCCGCACGCACGAAACCGACGGCAGCCGGGTCGTCGATCGGCGGATCGGTATTCGGCATCGCGCACACCGCCGTGAAGCCACCGGCCAGGGCAGCGCGCGCCCCGCTCGCGATCGTCTCCTTGTGCTCACCGCCGGGCTCGCGCAGGTGCACGTGTACATCGATGAAGCCCGGAGCGACGACGAGCCCGCTCACGTCGATCACCTCGGCATCGTCCGGCGTGCCGAGCCCGGTCCCGACCGCCTCCACGCGGCCCTCGCGCAGGAGCACATCGGCGATGCCGTCCTGGTCCGTCGAGGGATCGACGACGTGTCCGCCGCGCAGCAGCAGTGGTCGTACTTCGTTCGTTGGCATCCTCAGCGATCTACCCTTCCGCCTTTGCCGCCTCCGCCCGGTCGGGTGCACCACCGGCGAGGAGGTAGAGCACCGCCATGCGCACGGCGACACCGTTCGTGACCTGGTTCAGGATGACCGAGTGCGGGCCGTCCGCGACGTCGCTGTCGATCTCCACCCCGCGGTTCATCGGCCCGGGGTGGAGGATCAGGACGTCGCGTGGCGCGCGCTCGAGCCGCTCGCGCGTCACACCGAACACGCGGTTGTACTCGCGCAGGCTCGGGATGAACCCCGCGTGCATGCGCTCGAGCTGAAGGCGCAGCACGTTCAGCGCGTCCGCCCACTCGATCGCTTCCTCGATCCGGTTGAACACGTGCACGCCGAGATCTTCGACGCCGATGGGCAGCAGCGTGCGCGGCGCGCATACCGCCACCTCGGCGCCGAGCTTGGTGAGGCCCCAGATGTTGGAGCGCGCAACGCGTGAGTGCAGCACGTCGCCGACGATGCATACGCGCAAGCCCTCGATGCGACCCAGGTGATCGCGCAGTGTCAGCAGGTCGAGCAGCGCCTGCGTAGGGTGCTCGTGCCGCCCGTCGCCTGCGTTGATCACGTTCGACGGAATGCGCTCCGCTAGAAACTGTGCGGCGCCGGACGAGCCATGCCGGATCACCACCATGTCGATCCGCATCGCCTCGAGATTGCGTGCGGTGTCGACGAGCGTCTCACCCTTCTGCACGCTCGAGCCGGTGCTCGCGATGTTGACGGTGTCGGCGGAGAGACGCTTCTCGGCGAACTCGAAGGAGATGCGCGTGCGGGTCGACGCTTCGAAGAACAGGTTGACGATCGTCTTGCCGCGCAGCACCGGGACTTTCTTGATCGCCCGCTCGCTGATCTCCTTGAAGGGATCGGCGGTGTCCAGGATGCCGCGAATCTGTTCGGCCGTGAGCCGCTCGAGTCCGATGAGATCCTTCCCGAGCGACGTTGCGGCAGGGTTCATGACGTGACCTCCGTGCCGCGCAGCTCGACGGCGAGACGGCCGTCCAGCTCCGGCACCAGCACTTCCACGCGGCCGCCCGGCCGCACCTGCACCACACGTCCTACCACGTCCGGCTGGATCGGCAGCTCGCGCCCGCCCCGGTCGACCAGCACACAGAGAAAGATGCGATCGGGTCGGCCGAAATCGGCGAGCTCATCCAGCGCGGCGCGCACGGTTCGACCCGTGTAGAGGACATCGTCGACGATGACCAGCCGGCGTCCGTCGATTCCGCCCTCGGGCAGACGCGTCTCGCCCAGGATCGGGCGCGGGCCGATCGCCGTCAGGTCGTCGCGGTACAACGTGATGTCCAGGGTGCCGACCGGCGGGCGCTTGCCCTCCGCGCGCTCGATCTCGTCGGCAACGCGCTCGGCGAGCTGCACGCCCCGGCGTTGGATCCCCAGCAGCGAGAGGGCTTCCACCCCAGCGTTCAGCTCGACGATCTCGCGTGCCATGCGCGCGAGCGTGCGCGTCACAGCGCGCTCGTCCATCAACAACTGTCGCTGCGGTTCCGCGCTCATTCAGGGATGCCGTTGCGTGACAGGACGTTTCGTCGGGACGCAAGCTACGGAGGGGGTCTGATAGCGTCAACGTCACGCGGTGCCCACGCTTTACACGCGCGCCCCGGTTCCCTACTTTCGGCCGCCGCCCACTGCGCGATGGTGCGCCTGAGCCCGCCGCGCGACCGGTCCCTTCGATTCCGGAGCAGACCCGAAGATGCCCGTCGAACCCGGCTGGCTCAGCCTCCTGCCGCCGCTCGTCGCGATCGTCCTCGCCCTCGTCTTCCGCGAGGTCGTGATTTCCCTCTTTGCCGGCATCTGGTTCGGTGCCCTGATCGCTGCACAGTGGAATCCGCTCACCGCGACGATGATCAGCGTCGATCGGTTCATCGTCGAGGGACTGGCCGACACCGACAAGATTTCGATCGTGGTGTTCTCCCTGCTGCTCGGCGGGATGGTCGGCGTGATCGGCAGGAGTGGAGGGACGCTCGGGCTGGTGGAATCGATGCGCAGCCTGGCCACCTCCGCCCGGCGCGGACAGGTAATGGGCTGGCTCGCCGGCGTCATCATCTTCTTCGATGACTACGCGAATACGCTGATCGTCGGCAACACGATGCGGCCGGTGACGGACCGCCTGAACATCTCCCGCGAGAAGCTTGCGTATATCGTCGACTCGACCGCGGCGCCAATGGCTGCGATTGCAGTGATCTCCACCTGGGTCGGATTCGAGATCTCGCTCATCGGCGACGCGCTCAGGACCGCTGCCTCACAGACCGCCGACCCCGCGGCTGCCGCGCAGCTCATGCAGGGCGCACAGAACCCGTTCAACGTGTTCCTGCATTCGATCCCGTACCTGTTCTATCCGATCCTCGCGCTCGTGTTCGTCCTGCTGGTTTCCGTGACCGGGCGCGACTTTGGTCCGATGCTCAAGGCGGAGCAGCGTGCGCGCAGGGGAGAGGGTGTCAGCGCGCCCACGGCTCGGCCGGCGGTCGACGTGACGAGCAGCTACATGTCACCACCGCAGGGCGTACCGCACCGATGGTACAACGCGGCGATCCCGGTGCTCACGGTGATCGTCGTCGCACTGGCCGGAATCTTCTACACCGGAGCGCAGGAGGCGCCCGCCGGCGCAACGCTCTGGCAAATCGTCGGTGGAGCGGACCCGTTCAAGACGCTGATCTGGGCATCCTTCAGCGGCAACATCGTCGCGATCGCGCTGGCCGTCGCACAGCGCATTCTCAAGCTGGGGGAAGCGCTCGAGGCGTGGCTCAACGGTCTGCGTGCCATGCTGCTGGCCATTGTCATTCTGGTCCTCGCGTGGGGGCTCGGCGGGGTGACGGAGGCGCTCGGCACGGGCCCCTACCTGTCCGGGCTGCTGCAGGACACGCTGCCGCTGGGGCTCCTCCCCGTGATCGTCTTCATCACGGGCGCTGCGATCTCCTTCGCAACCGGAACGTCATGGGGCACGATGGCGATCCTTTTCCCGGTCACCATTCCCCTGGCCGTCGCAATGGGAGCCGGCGTCGACTTCGACGGCGGCGCGCACTACAGCATCCTGCTGGGCGTCATCAGCTCGGTAATGGCCGGCTCGATCTTCGGCGACCACTGCTCGCCGATTTCCGACACGACCGTGATGAGCTCGATGGCAACGGCGTGCGATCACATCGATCACGTGCGTACCCAGATCCCTTACGCACTCGTCGTGGCGATGGTAGGCATGCTCGTCGGCGACATACCGACTGCGTACGGCCTCCCGCCCTGGGTTTCCCTCGCAGCGGGTGTCGCGATTCTGTACCTTGTTCTCCGTTACGTCGGCAGGCCCGTGGAGACGGGCCCCGAGGTCACGGCCGGGGATCCGCGGGCAACGGTCCCGGTTGCCTGAACCGGCCAAGCATCACTCTTGCCCACACGTGCGTCAGAGTTTCCCTGATTAACGGTCACCGTCGACAAGGCTACCCTTGTCGGAGACGGTGAACACTTCGTGGAGGGATTCATGACGATACAGCGACGGTGCGTCCTCCGTGCCGCAGCACGCCCGGTCCTCCTGGTTCCGCTGCTTCTCGCACTCGCCGCGTGCGCCGGCGAGAACGGCGACGAGGTCGCGACCGCGGACCGGAGCCGGCCCGAGGGCGTTTCGCCACTGTTCCAGCCGCTTCCCGAGCAGCCGCCGGAGCCGGAGGACAACCCGACGACGCCGGAACGGGTCGAGCTCGGACACAAGCTCTTCTTCGAGCCGAAGCTGTCGCGGTCGGGGATCATCTCGTGCAACACCTGCCATGTGGTCGGTGCGGCAGGCGTGGATGCGCGCGAGATCGCGATCGGCGAAGGTGCGCGGACCGGCACGCGGAACAGTCCCACGGTCTTCAACGCCGCCTTCCTCTCCTCGCAGTTCTGGGACGGGCGCGCACCGACACTCGAGGAGCAGGCCAAGGGTCCGATCCAGGCTCACGTCGAGATGGACCTGACGCCGGAGGAGGCGGTGGAGCGACTGCGTGAGACCGGATACGAGCCGCTCTTCGCGGCAGCGTTCCCAGGTGAGGAGGATCCGCTGACGTTCGACAACGTGGCGCGCGCGATCGCCTCGTTCGAGCGCACACTGGTCACGCCGGGTGCACCGTTCGACCGTTACCTCGAGGGCGACACGAATGCGCTGACGCCGCAACAGAGGGAGGGACTCGCGCTGTTCCAGGGTGCGGGCTGCATCGGCTGTCACAACGGTGTCATGCTCGGCGGCAACGGGTACGCGGCATTCACGCACGTGCAGGGCGGTGAGGATATCGGGCGTGCGGCCGTGACCGGCCGCGAGGAGGATCGTTACCTCTTCCGCATCGCGCCGCTGCGTAACGTGGCGCTCACGGCGCCGTATTTCCATGACGGATCAGCGGCCACACTGCACGACGCCGTGGCCATCATGGGGAACGTGCAGCTGCAGCGACAGTTCACACCCGAGGAGATCGATGCGCTCGTCGCATTCCTGGAGTCGCTGACGGGTGAGTTCCCGGTGATTACGCACCCGCAGCTGCCGCGCACGCTGCCGACGCCGCCAACAACGCAGGGGTCGGAGTAGCAGGCAGCCGATCCGGACAGAGCTGGAAACACATGCGGCCGGTTCCCGCCTGAGCGGAATCGGCCGCGTCATCTCTGCAGCGCGTGGGGACCACTCGCGCTCGAGCCTGCACCCCTCACTTACTGTAGCGCCCAGGACACCCCGGTGTCGTTACCGCGCGCCTCCTACCGTCGCGCACGAAAGAACGCACGCAGCAGATCTCCCGCGGGCTCCGCGAGGACACCTGCCGTGACCTGCATCCGGTGGTTGAGTCGCGGATCCTGCACGATGCAGCCCAGCGAGCCGCACATCCCCGTCTTCGGGTCCGCGGCGGCGTAGATCAGCCGCCTGATCTTCGCGAGCACCAGCGCGCCCGCACACATCGCGCACGGCTCGAGCGTCACGTACATCTCCGCATCGAGCAGGCGTGCGCTGCCGACTCGTGCAGCAGCCCTGCGCAGCGCGACCATCTCCGCGTGAGCGGTCGGGTCGTTATCCGTGCGGGTGAGATTCCAGGCCTCGGCCAGGATGCGACCGTCGTGCACGATCACGGCGCCGACCGGCACCTCTTCGACCGCGCGCGCTGCGTGAGCGAGCTCGAGCGCCCGCTGCATCCACGCGGCATCGCCCGGCAATGCCGGCGTGAGAACGACGTCGCCTGCAGAAGACGCCGGCCGCATGACGTCAGCCGCGGGCGGCCAGCTCGCGCAGTGCGCGCCGGATGCGCTCGAGCACTCGCTCTCGCCCGAGCACGACCGCGACCTCGAAGATCCCCGGCGAGACTGCCTGCCCCACCAGCGCTACGCGCAGCGGATGGATCAGCTTTCCTGCGCCGACACCGAGACCATCGGCCAGCCCGCGCAGTGCCGTCTCCAGTGACGCCTCGCTCCAGTCGTCGAGTGAAGTGAACGCGTCGTGCAGCGCCTGGAGACGGGGCGCCGTATCACCGTCCTTCCAGTGCTTCGCAACCGCCGCGGCGTCGTACTCGAAATCCTCGCTCAGGTAAGGCGTGCCGTACCTGGCGAAATCATCGATCGTGCGCGCTCGCGTCTTGAGCAGGTCGATGACGGCGTGCAGCCGATCGCGGTCCGCGGCCGCGCTCCCGGGATCCGGTGCACCCGCACGCTCGAACGCTTCGATCACCAGCGGCTCCAGCTCCGTCGCACTCATCCGCTGGATGTACTGCCCGTTCATCCACTCGAGCTTTGCCGGATCGAAGACCGCACTCTTCGAGTTGATGCCCTCGAGGGAGAATCGCGCAATCAGCTCCTCGCGCGTGAACAGCTCCTCCTCCGTCCCCGGGTTCCAGCCAAGCAGCGCGAGGAAGTTCACCATCGCGTCCGGCAGGATCCCCTGGTTCCGGTACTCGCCGACTGCTGTGGCGCCGTGACGCTTCGAGAGGCGCTTTCCGTCGGCGCCGAGGATCATCGGTACGTGCGCAAAGGTGGGGACGGGCTGGCCGAGCGCCTGGTAGAGCAGGATCTGCTTCGGCGTGTTGGACACGTGGTCATCCCCGCGGATCACATGCGTGATCCGCATGGCGATGTCGTCGCTCACCACGGCGAGGTTGTAGATGGGCGTGCCGTCGCTGCGTAGCACGACGAAGTCCTCGATGTCGTCGTTCGCGAAGCCGATCCGGCCGTGCACGGCATCGTCCCACTCGGTCCGCCCCTCCGGCACGTGAAAGCGGATCGTGTGCGGCTCTCCGGCCGCGGCACGCTGCGCCCCTTCCTCCGCAGAGACCGTGTTGAGGCACAGGCGGTCGTAACGGAACGCGTGCGGGTCGGTGCCGGCAGCTGCCCGGCGACGCTCCTCGAGCTGCTCGGGCGTGCAGAAGCAGCGGTACGCACGACCACGCTCGAGCAGCAGGTGCGCATCCGCGACGTGCCGCGCCAGCCCGTCCGCCTGGTGGTAGGGCCCCTCGTCCCAGGTCAGCCCGAGCCACTGCAGTCCATCCAGAATCGCAGCCGTATGCGCGTCGCTCGAGCGCTCGCGATCCGTGTCCTCGATGCGCAGCACGAACACGCCCCCGTGCCGGCGCGCAAGCAGCCAGTTGAAAAGCGCGGTCCGCGCTCCGCCGACGTGCAGGTAGCCCGTCGGCGATGGCGCAAACCGCACCCGCATTTCTCCCGATGTCATGGTGGCGGAAGCTAGAGATGCCCTGCAGGAGCGTCAACGCATGTTGGCGAGGGCACGGCGCAGGTCGCGAACCAGCTCCACTTCCCGGTCGTGCGCACGCTGGAGCGCCTCCACCGCATCGTCCCGCCCCGCGGCGGCCGCGTCGTACAGCAGCGTGCGGTAGCGGGCAAGCCGGTCGAGCCGTTCGCACAGCTCGCGTTCGAGCGGATGGTCGTCCAGACCTTCGTCGTCCGCCGACGCCCAGAAGGCCTCCAGCCCCGGGGGCACGTCCTTCTGCATGTGCTCACCCTCGCGGCCACGCCGCATTCTCGGGGAGGTTCAACGATCATCACCAACCAGTGCAAGGCCCGTTCCCCCACCCTGTTGCGCGCTCCCGCACTTCCGTATTTTGCGCGCCGCCTGTTCCGGACCACTCCACGCGGAGCCCGAACTACATGCTCAGCGATATCGAAATCGCTCAGGCCGCCGAGCTGCAGCCGATCCACGCGATTGCTGCGAAGCTCGGCCTCTCCGAAGACGAGATCATCCCCTACGGGCGCTACAAGGCGAAAATCCCGCTCGACGTCATCGCACGCCGCGACAGCGAGCCCGGCCACCTCGTCCTCGTGACCGGCATCAGCCCCACTCCGGCGGGTGAGGGAAAATCCACGCTCTCCGTCGGCCTCGCCGACGCGCTCCGGCGTCGGGGTCAGAACGTCGTGATCGCCCTGCGTGAACCCAGCCTCGGTCCGGTGTTCGGCGTGAAGGGCGGCGCGACCGGCGGCGGTTACGCGCAGGTCGTCCCGATGGAGGACATCAACCTCCACTTCACGGGCGACTTCCACGCAATCACGAGCGCCAATGCCCTGCTCGCCGCCATGCTCGACAACCACCTGCAGCAGGGCAACGAGCTGGGCATCGACGTGCGCCGCATCACCTGGAAGCGCTGCGTCGACATGAACGACCGCGCGCTCCGCAGCATCACGATCGGGCTCGGTGGCGCCGCCGACGGCGTGCCCCGCCAGGACCGGTTCCAGATCACGGCGGCCAGCGAAGTCATGGCGGTCTTCTGCCTGGCAAGTGACCGGAACGACCTCGAGGAGCGTCTCGGCCGCATCATCGTGGGCTACGACCGCGGCAAAGCTCCCGTCCGCGCAGAGTCGCTGCGCGCGAATGGCGCGATGACCCTCCTGCTGAAGGAGGCAATCGCGCCGAACCTCGTGCAGACGCTCGAAGGGACACCGGCGTTCATCCACGGCGGTCCGTTTGCGAACATCGCGCACGGCTGCAACTCCCTCATCGCCACGCGTGCCGGCCTCGCGCTCGGCGACATCGTGGTGACGGAGGCGGGATTCGGGGCGGACCTCGGTGCAGAGAAGTTCTTCGACATCAAGTGCCGGACCGGTGGTCTGCGGCCCGGCGCTGCAGTCGTCGTGGGGACGATCCGCGCGCTCAAGCTGCACGGCGATGTCGCGCTCGCGGACATCACGGTGCCGAACGCGGCAGCCGTGCGGAAGGGGTTCGTGAACCTGGAGAAGCATGTCGAGAACGTGCGCAGGTTCGGCGTCCCGCCCGTCGTCGCACTGAACCGCTTCGCGACGGACACCGAGGAGGAGATCGCGGTCGTATTGGACGGCTGCCGCGAGCTGGGTGTGGAGGTCGCGCTTGCGGACGTGCATGCGAAGGGTGGCGCCGGCGGTCTCGAGCTGGCGGACATCGTGATCGACACGCTGAAGAGCGATACCGCGGACTTCCGTCCGCTCTATGCGCTCGAGCAGCCGCTGGCCGCGAAGATCGAAACGATCGCGCGCGAGATCTACGGCGCTGACGGCGTCGATTACGTCGGTACGGCGGCGCGCGACATTGCGCGGCTCGAGGAGATCGGCATGCGCGACGTCCCCGTGTGCATGGCGAAGACGCAGTACTCCTTCTCGGACAACCCCGCGTTGCGGGGTCGGCCGAAGGGCTTCCGCATCACTGTGCGCGAGGTGACGCCGTCCGCCGGCGCGGGCTTCGTCGTCGCGCACACGGGTGACATCATGACGATGCCCGGTCTGCCGCGTCGGCCTGCGGCCGAGGGGATGAAGGTACTCCCGGACGGGAGCGTGACCGGTCTGTTCTAGGAAAGGATCTCGGAGTCGGTGAGCTGCCAGAGCACACCGTTCATCGGGAAAAGAGACGGGGGCGGGCGCGTCAGGCGATGCGCGCCCGTGCCTCCTCCTCTGCGGCTTCTTCTTCAGCCAGCTCTGCCGCACCGCCCTGCCGGACCCACTTGCGTGCCGTGAAGAAGACGAAGGTCGCGCCGGCGATCAGGCCGACGACGGGCAGCACGTAGACGGCCAGGTTGAAGCCTTCCGCCTTCGGCTCCATCAGGATCCACTCGCCGTACTTGCTCACGAAGTAGGCCTTCACCTCTTCGGGCGAGCGTCCCTCCGCGAGCTGCTGCCGGATCACGTCCTTCATTTCCTGCGACAGCTCGGCGGGCGAATCCTGCAGCGAAAGGCCCTGGCACACCGGGCAGCGCAGCTCCGAGGACAGTGCGCGCACGTCCCGCTCGAGCTGCGTCTCGGGCACATCGCCGGACTGCGGCGCAGCCTGCGCCGTTGCCGCGGCCGGCGCGAGCGCGCAGAGCAGCAGCGTGATCAGCATTCGTCTCATTCCGCACCTCCCTGCACTGCGGCTGCGGTCGGCTTCACGGCCTCCGGCCCATCTGTGGGCGCATCGACGGCTTCGATGGCGAGTGCCTTGTCGATTGCCGCAGTCAGCTCATCGAAGCTCCACGGGCCGATCTTCTTCTGTACAACGAGCCCGTTGCGATCGATGATGAAGGTCTCCGGCACGCCGTACAGTCCATAGTCGATCGCCGTGCGCGAGCCTTCGTCGTACAGCGCGGGATACGGCTGACCACCCATCTGCTCGATCCACCGGCGTCCCTTCTCGGGCGTGTCGTTGTACAGCACGGCGAAGAACTGCACCCCTTGCGGCCGGTACATGCTGGATGCCATCGCGAGTGCGGCGTGCTCGTAGCGACACTCGAGGCACCAGGAGGCGAAGAAGTTGAGCACGACGACCTGCCCGCGCAGCTCCGACAAGGAGACGGTACCCTCACCGTTCTCGAAGATCGGCAGCGTGAAATCCGGCGCGGGACGTCCGGGCAGTGGTGAGTCGATCGTCCGCGGATCGCGCGTGAGGCCGAACGCAAGCAGCCCGATCACCGGCAGCGAGAACAGGAAGCTCATGGCGACGCGCTTCCAGTTCATGCCACACCTGCCGTGCGCTTCCGCGAGACGACGGGCGCAGGCGCCCGCCTGCGCGGCCAGATCCCGAACAGTGCACCGATCGTGACCATCACCCCGCCGACCCAGATCCAGCCGACGAGCGGCTCGACGATCACGGACAGCGTCGCGGTCGAGCCGTCCTGCTCGTTGAACGCGAGGAGCGTGAGGTACAGGTCATTGTCGGGTCGCGTGCGGACTGCCGGCGTAGCGATCGGCTCGGCGCTCATCCGGTAGAAGTTGAGCCGCGGGAACAGCGTGCCGACGTCCCGGCCGTCCACGAATACCGTCATGTTGGCGCCGACCACGAAACGCTGCGGCTCCTGCTGCCCGCGCATGCCGTCGAAGCGCACCGTGTACTCCCCGATCGTTACGCTCTCGCCCACCTGCAGCGTGGCCTGCCGCTCGACGCGGAACACGGTGGACGCGGTGATCCCGATCGCGGCGAGGATCAGGCCGATGTGCGCGAAGTAGCCGCCGTAGCGCCGCGGGTTCGCGTTGATCAGGCCGCCGAACGCGCGTAGCCAGCCGCCACCCTGTGCACGGCGACGTGCAGCCGTCCCGCGGACGTACTCCTGGATGTTGCCGGACAGTGCGAACGCTGCGAAGGCGAACGCGAGCAGCCCCCAGAAATCGCGCATGCCGAGCACTACCGCCGTGCCGAGCGTCACGATCATCGCGAGCGTGGGAACGAGCAGCTTGCGCTTCAGCTCCTCCACGTTGGCGACACGCCAGGGCAGCATCGGGCCGACACCCATCAGGAACAGCAGCGCGACCATGATGGGCACGGTCATCCGGTTGAAGAACGGCGCACCGACCGTGACCTTTACGCCCCTGACCGCCTCGGCTACGAGCGGGAACAGCGTGCCGAGCAGGACGGTGAACGTGAATGCAGTCAGGAGCAGGTTGTTCACCAGGAACACGGTCTCGCGCGAGAGCATGCTGTCCAGGTGTCCGTGCTTGCGCAGCTCACTCGAGCGTCCGGCGAGGAGCGCGAGCGAGAAGATGAGCACGAAGGCGATGAAGCTCAGGAAGTAGAGCCCGATCGTACCCTCGGTGAAGGCGTGCACCGACGAGATCACGCCGCTGCGCGTGAGGAACGTGCCGAGGATCGTGAGCAGGAACGTCGATATCACGAGCGACAGGTTCCAGACCTGCAGCATGTCACGGCGTTCCTGGACCATCACGGAGTGCAGGAAGGCGGTCGCGGTCAGCCACGGCATGAACGACGCGTTCTCGACCGGGTCCCATGCCCAGTAGCCGCCCCAGCCGAGCACCTCGTAGCTCCACCACATCCCCGCCATGATCGCCAGCGACAGCATTGCCCACGCGAACACCGTCCACTTCCGGCTCGCGCGGACCCACGCATCGTCGAGCCGCCCGGAGAGCAGTGCGCCGATCGCGAAGGAGAACGGGACCGACATCCCGACGTAGCCGAGGTACAGGAACGGCGGATGGACCGCCATCAGCGGGTGATTCTGCAGGAGCGGGTTCGGTCCGGGCCCGTCCAGCGGCGCCGGCGAGACGAGCCCCCAGGGGTTGGCAGGGCGCACCAGAAGCAGGTAGAAGAACGCACCGATGCCGAGCATCGTGGCGTTCGCGTACGCGCCCATCGGGCCCAGCCTGTCCTTCGTGAAGTAGAGCGCCGCCGCCGTGTAGCCGGCGAGCACCCATCCCCAGAAGAGGATCGATCCCTCGAGTGCACTCCAGAGGGAGATGACCGTGAAGAACAGTGGCGTGGACCGACTGCCTACCCGCGCGACGTAATCGACGCTGAAGTCGTGACTGACGAGCGCCGCGATCATCGCGAGGTTCGAGACCGTCATCAGTCCGAAGATGGTGTACGACGCGGCGCGCGCGCTCCGGCTGAGCGCCGCGTTGCGTGTGCGCACCCCCACGATCCCTGCGATCAGGCCATAGACCGCCAGTGCAAGGGACGCCCAGACCGTGAACGATCCGATCAACCGAAGCAAGTAACGCCTTCCTGCTGAAAAGTCAGTGCGACACTCAGGTCTGGTCCTGCACCAGCGTCCTGTACTTCGTGTGTGGATCCTCGCCCGGCGCCGGCGGGCTGTACTCGTTCGAATGCTTGACCATCACGTTGCTGGCCTCGAACACGCCCGAGCGTGTGAGCCTGCCCTCCACGATCACGCCCATGTTCTCGCGGAACATCTGCGGCGGCGCCTTGCTCGAGTGGACCTCGATCGTCTCCGTGCCCGTACCCTTCATCCGGAAGGTCAGGTTGATCGACTCCGCATCCCAGACGACCGATCCGGGAACGACCATGCCGCCCAGCCGTACCGGTGTGTCGTAGGCGGCCTCTCCGCGCGCAAGCAGCTCCGGCGGCTCCAGGAAATAGACCAGGTTCTCGCCAATGCCGCCGTAGACCATATAACCGAAGGCGCCGAGTACGAGCACGAGCGCGACGCCGAGCCCGATTCCCTTGCGCGATTTCATGAACGCTTCCTCCCGGTGGTGATTTCCGCCGCCTGGCTCTCGGCACGCCGACGCCGCCGGTGCAGCGAGACTGCATAGACTGCGAACGTGATCCACGTCAGCGCGTACGCTGCGTTCACGTAGGTCCACTCAGACATGGATCGGCCCTCCTGCGAGCGCCGCCTCCTCGCGCCGCGCCTCGAGCGTACGCTCGAGCCGGGCCAGGTGGTAACGGCTCGCGACGAAGTAGATGAACAGGAAGAGGAACGCAAAGGCGTTCAGCCGCAATGCGAGTGCGTAATCCGAATCGACCGTGCCGGGTGTGGACTGCACCTGGTGGATGGTGCGCCACCAGCGCACGGACATGTACACGATCGGCACGTTGAGGAACCCGAGAATGCCGACCGCCGCGCTCCAGCGCGCGCGGCGCTCCTCGTCCTCCGTGAATGCGCGCAGCGACAGGTAGCTGAGGTAGATCAGGAACAGGATCGCGGTCGTCGTGAGCCGCGGGTCCCACGTCCACCAGACCCCCCACGTCGGCCGACCCCAGATCGACCCGAGCGCGAGCGTCAGCCCGGTGAGCACGGTGCCGACCTCCGCGGCCGAGGCGGCAGCATGGTCGTACTTCTCGTGCCGCTTCCAGAGGTAGAGCACACTCGCGCCGAACACCACGGTGAATGCGATGAACGCAATCCATGCCGCCGGCACGTGCACATACATGATCTTCTGCAGGTTCCCCATGTCGCGCTCAGGCGCTGTCGCGAAGTAGCCGAACGCCTGTGCGGCGATGAAGAACAGCAGCGCCACCGTGCCGAAGGGCCGGTGCCACCGCGGTCTGACCGGAAGCGCTGCAGTCTCGGTCGAGCTCATGTCATCCCTCGATTACGTACTCGAACGCCAGGAACGCAGCGACCAGGAACACGACGTCGAACACGACCAGCAGCCGCATCCACGCCCCCGCGTCGCCCATCGCATCGCCGGCGAGGACCGCGCCCGTCGCTTCCACGGCGGCGACGAGCAGCGGGATCAACATCGGGAACAGCAGCAGCGGCAGCAGCACCTCGCGTGCGCGCAGCCGGCTGGCCATCGCCGCATAGAACGTCCCGAGCGTCACGAACCCGATCGTGCCCAGCGCGATCACCGCCCCCAGCGGAACCACGAAGCGCGCGATCGGCAAGTCGTACAACAGCGCCGCCGTCGGCAGCAGGATCATCTCGACCAGCAGCACGAACGCGAGGTTCGCGATCAGCTTGCCGATGAAGATCGAGCGCCGGTCGCCCGGGTACAGCAGCAGCATGTCGAGCGCGCCGTTCTCCAGCTCCTGCTCGTAGCTGCGGTTGAACGACAGCACGCCGGCGAACAGCACGGTCAGCCAGATCACGCCGCCCGCGGCCTGCTGCAGCGCCTCCACCTCGGGGCCCAGCGCAAAGCCGAACAGCAGCAGGATCAGCGCGGCCAGGAACACGACCGCGTTGAAGTTCGCCTTGCTGCGCCGCTCCGCCGTCGCGTCCTTCCACGCGATCGCTGCCACGCGCCGCGCCTCGGTGGCGAGCATCAGCTCCCTCCCTCGACGGCCTGCAGGCGGCTCCAGGCGAGACGCTGCTCCGCCGCGAGCTCCTGCTGCGCGTCGCGGTCCACGAGCCTGCCCTCCTCGATCCGGACCACCCGGTCGATCAGCCCGCGCCCACGAGCCAGCTCGTGCGTGGCGATGATCACCGCCCCACCCTCGCCCGCCGTGCGCGCCGCGAAGCGGTTCACGAGCTGGATCCCGTCCACGTCGAAGCTGGCGTACGGCTCATCGAGCAACAGCAGCCGCGGCGGCCGGAGCAGCAGCCGCGCGAGAGCGAGGCGACGCCGCATCCCGGCCGAGAAGCCGCGGACGCGATGGTCCCGCTCCCCGTCCAGCCCGACCTCATCCAGGACGGCGTCGATCACCTCCGGATCGGCGCGCCGGCCGTACATCCGGAGCGCGAACGCGAGGTTTTCCCCGGCCGTCAAGTCCTCGTAGAGGCCGGCGTGATGTGCCAGGATCCCGACGGCAGCGCGCGCCGCGGCCGCGTCCCGCACCAGGTCCTGCCCGAAGACGCGCCCGGTGCCACGCGTCGGCCGGATGGCCGTGGTGATCAGCCGCAGGAGCGTCGTCTTTCCGGAGCCGTTCCGGCCGGTCAGCGCGAGCACGGTACCGGGCTCCAGCCGCAGGCTGATCCCGCGCAGCACCCAGCGGCTGCCGAAGCGCCGTGCGATGCCGTCGAGCTCGAGTGCGGCCGGATCCGCCGTCGGTACCGTGGAACTTCCTTCGCTCACGCTCGTCAACCCTTTGAACGACAAGCATATATCATAGCCGACCGGAGGCCCGTTCCCAACCCCTTGCGCGCCGGTCAGACCCCCTTCTTCAGCTCCGTGACCAGCTCCGTCAGTGACTTCTTCGCGTCGCCGAACAGCATCCGCGTGTTCTCGTTGAAGAACAGCTCGTTTTCGATCCCCGCGAAGCCCGGATTCATGCTGCGCTTGAGCACGATAACCGTCTTCGCCTTGTCGGCATCGAGGATCGGCATCCCGTAGATCGGGCTGCCCTGGTCATGCCGCGCGGCCGGGTTCACGACATCGTTGGCACCGATCACGACGGCCACGTCGGTCCGCTCGAACTCGGGATTGATCGTGTCCATCTCGACGAGCTGCGGATAGGGCACGTTGGCCTCGGCGAGCAGCACGTTCATGTGCCCCGGCATGCGGCCGGCCACCGGATGAATTGCGTACTTCACCTCGACACCCCGCTGCTCGAGGAGGTCGGCCAGCTCGCGCACCTGGTGCTGGGCCTGCGACACCGCGAGCCCGTAGCCGGGCACGAAGATCACGGAACGCGCATACCCGAGCAGCACCGCCGCATCGTCAGTGGTGAGTGAGCGGACGACCTTGCCGTCCATCCCGGCCCCACCCGTAGCCTGAACCTGGCTGCCGAACGCACTGAACAGCACGTTCGGCAATGAGCGGTTCATCGCCTTGCACATGATCTGCGTGAGGATGATGCCGCTCGCGCCGACCAGTGCCCCGCTCACGATCAGCACGTTGTTGTCGAGCACGAAGCCGGTCATGCCGGCCGCAATGCCCGAGAACGAGTTCAGCAGGGAGATCACCACCGGCATATCGGCCCCGCCAATCGGGAGCACGAACATGACGCCGATGATCAGGGCAAGCGCGTTCAGTACGACGTACCAGGGAAGGTTCGAGTCCACCGCCACGAGCCAGCCGGCCAGCACCACCGCACCACCGAACACGACCGCACTGACAAACTTCTGGCCGGCGTATGTGATCGGCCGGCCCGTCATCACCTCCTGGAGCTTTGCCCAGGCGATCATGCTGCCGGAGAAGGTCAGCCCGCCAATGAGGACGGACAGCATGATCGTGGTCTGCACGTCGTAGGACGGGCTGATCGCGCCCGCCGCGAAGCGGATGTATTCGTCGCCGGCCACGAGCGCCGACGCTGCGCCCCCGAAGCCGTTCAGCAGTGCGACCATCTGCGGCATCGCGGTCATCTCGACCGTTCGGGCCAGGAATGCGCCGATGGCCGCTCCCAGGACGAGCCCGACCACGATCCAGGTGAAGCTGACGATCTCGTGACTCAGCAGCGTCGCGATCACGGCGACGAGCATGCCGCTCGCAGCATAGACGTTGCCGCGTCGCGCCGTCGCCGCTGACGACAGCAGCTTCAGCCCGATGATGAAGAGGACGGCCGCAACCAGGTACGCCGAGTTGATGAGGAGGGACAGCCCTCCGGCTTCTGCCCCGCTCATCGCTGCTCCTCCGGGCGACGGCGGAACATCTGGAGCATCCGGTCAGTCACCAGAAAGCCGCCAACCACGTTGATGGTGGCGAGCACGATCGCAAGCACGCCCAGTACGATCGACAGCGTCGACTCGACACGGCCCGCAACGACGAGTGCTCCGACGATCGTGATCCCGCTGATTGCGTTGGAGCCCGACATGAGCGGCGTGTGCAGCATCTGCGGCACTTTGCCGATCACCTCGAAGCCCACGAAGATCGCGAGCACGAACACGTACAGTGACATCAGCAGCGCCTCACCCACGGGCAGCCTCCTGCGGCTGGGGCCGGCCGAGGACGACCTCGCCGGCGTGTGTCACAAGCGCACCCCGCGTGATCTCGTCGTCGAGATCGAGCACGAGCGCTCCATCCTTGACCAGGTGCTTCAGCAGCGTCGTCACGTTCCGCGAGTACATCTGGCTGGCGTGCAGCGGCACGGTGCTGACGAGATTGACCGGCCCCAGCACCCGCACCCCGTTGTGCACCACCTCCTCGCCTGCCCGCGTCAGCTCGCAGTTGCCGCCACTCTCTGCAGCCAGGTCGACGATCACGGAGCCCGGCCGCATCCCCTCCACCATTGCGCGGGTCACGAGCCTTGGCGCTGGACGCCCCGGCACCTGGGCCGTCGTGATCACGACGTCGGCATCCCCGATCAGCTTCTGCAGGTGCGCGGCTGCCTTCTGCTTCGCCTCCTCCGTCAGCTCCTTCGCGTAGCCCCCTTCACCGACCGCCTCCTCCATCGCCATGCCGACCCACTGCGCGCCCAGCGACTCGACCTGCTCCTTCACCGCCGGCCGGATGTCGTATCCCTGGACGACTGCGCCCAGGCGGCGAGCCGTCGCGATCGCCTGCAGGCCCGCGACGCCCGCGCCGAGCACGAGCACGCGCGCAGGTGCGATCGTCCCCGCTGCGGTCATCAGCATCGGGAAGAACTTGCCCAGCGACGTCGCCGCGATCAGGGCCGCCTTGTAGCCGGCGACGGTCGCCTGCGATGAGAGCGCGTCCATGGACTGCGCCCGCGTGATGCGCGGGATCAGCTCCATCGAGAACGCAGTGATCTGGCGTTCAGCGAGCGCCTCGAGCAGGTCCCTGCACTGCATCGGATTCAGGAAGCCGACGAGCGCTGCGCCCGTGCGCATTCCCTCGACGTCGCTGTCCGGGCTGCCGAACGATGGAGCGCCGACCATCGCGACCAGATCCGCTTCGCGGAGGACAGTCGCGCGATCGGCGCTCAGCTCAGCGCCCGCATCCGTGTATTGTGAATCGGAGAAACCGGCTTCGAGGCCGGCACCGGACTGGACGAGAACGGACATCCCGTCCGCGGCAAGTTTCGCCACACTCTCCGGCACCAGCGCTACGCGCCGCTCCGGACCGACTGCCTCCTTCAGCACACCGACCTTCATGAACGCTCCCGGGTTCTCAGGTGGCGGTTGCATCCGCTCGATCGGATCCAGGGAGAACGTATCCGCACCTCCCTGTCCGGAGTGTCGGGCGAACGAGGAAACATTCTGTCTTGTCTGACGACGCGCGGGTCGGGGTTCCGCCTACAGCGGAACCCCGTGCGCCGCAGGGTTAGTCAACCCACTCCGCGATGAAGACGTTGGTATCACCCTCCTGCGCACCACCGCGGTTCGACGCGAAGACCAGGTACCTGCCATCCGGACTGAACATCGGGAACCCGTCGAACTCCGGGCTCTGCGTCACGCGCTCGAGTCCGGTGCCGTCCACGTTGATCAGGTACAGGTCGAAGTCGCGCCCCTGGGGGTCGTGCATGTTCGAGCTGAAGATGATCTGACGGCCGTTCGGGTGCGGGAAGGGCGCGAAGTTGGCCGCACCGTTGTCCGTCAGCCGGCGCTGGTTCGTGCCGTCCGCATTCATGATGTAGATGTCGAGGACGCCCGGCCGGATCATGTCCTGCTCGAGCAGCGACCGGTAATCGGCAAGCTCCTCGTCCGTCTCGGGGTGCCGCGCGCGGTACACGATCTGTGTGCCGTCGGCCGTGAAGAACGCGCCCCCGTCGTAGCCGGGTGTGTTCGTCAGCCGCGTCACGTTCGATCCGTCAGGATCCATCGTGTAGATGTCGAGATCGCCGTCGCGATCCGACGTGAACACGATCTTCGAGCCGTCCGGCGAGATCGTCGCCTCTGCGTCGTAGCCCGGCTCGAACGTGAGCTGTGTCAGGCCAGAGCCGTCCGCATTTGCGACAAAGATGTCGTACGGATGCAGCGGCCAGACGTAGCCGCGGCTGTAGTCCGGTGGCGGTGGGCACTCGGTGCTGACGTGATGCGTCGAGCTGTAGACGATGCGGTCACCCGACGGGAAGAAGTAGCCGCACGTCGTGCGGCCTTCGCCGGTCGACACACGGCGAACATCCGTCCCGTCGATGTTCATGGTGAAGATCTGGTCGCATGCTGCGACACCTTCGCGCGTCATCTGGAAGATCAGACGCTGGCCGTCCGAGGAGAAGTATGCTTCGGCATTCTCTCCCCCGTGCGTCAGCTGACGAAGGTTCCGGAGACGCGGCTCGTCCGGTGAATCGGGGTAGCTGGTTGCACCCTGGCTCTCGATCTGGAGCGTGGGCGCACTCTCCTGTTCGCCTGCGCAGCCCACGGCGAGCAGCGCGAGCAACGCGGCGACTGTATTTCGTGTATTCATGGCGGTAGAATAGGAGCATAGCATGCCGTGCGTCCACCCGAGGAGGATCTGATGCCGGTTCGTCCCCGCCTTGCGGCGGGAGCCGTCCTGATCGCAGCGCTGTCGTTCACGCTGCCGCTTTCGGCCCAGCAGTGCCCTGATCCCAACCAGTTGATCGCGGACGTTCCCGCGATCCTGGCGCCCGTGCGCGTCCTGGCGGATGACGCCCTGGCCGGAAGGCTCGCCGGCTCGGAGGGAGAGCGCTGCGCGGGTGATTACATCGCGGCCCGGTTCGCGGAGATCGGCCTCGAGCCGGCCGGGGTCGACGGATATTTCCAGGACGTTCCGCTCGCGTCCGCACTGAACCCGCACGCGCCCGGCGGAACCGGCCGTAACGTTGCGGCGTTCCTGCCCGGCAGTGACCCCGCACTGCGCGACGAGTACGTCGTGATCGGCGCCCACTACGACCACCTCGGTACCGGCGGCCGCGGCTCTCTCGCTCCCGGCGTCGATGACATCCACAACGGCGCCGACGACAACGCGTCCGGTGTTGCTGCGATGCTCGACGTTGCGCGTCGGCTGAAGGCGCAGCCGCCGAAGCGGTCCGTCCTCTTCCTCGCCTTCACCGGAGAGGAGTCGGGGCTTCTGGGCTCCGCATTCTGGACGGGCAACCCAACGCGGCCGCTCGAGAGCGCGATCGCCATGCTGAACATGGACATGGTCGGCCGGCTCGGCGATGGCCCACTGATCGTCTACGGCACCGGCACGGCGAGGGAGTGGGAGTCGGTCCTCGACGAGCTGGGGAGCGCCGTGGGCGTGGAGATGAGCTACCAGCCGGAGGGATACGGCCCGAGCGATCACACGTCGTTCTACACGCGCGACGTGCCTGTTCTGCACTTCTTCACGAATACGCACGAGGACTACCACAAGCCTTCCGACGACTGGGATCGGATCGATGTCGCGGGGCTCGAGAAGGTGAGCACGCTGGTCACACAGACCGCCCGCCGCATCGCCGATGCGCCGCAGCGACTCGCCCTCGTGCGCGGCGTCGGGCAGCCGCGGCAGCAGGCGACGGAAGGACAGGCGCGCGGCTCGGGCGCATGGCTCGGCACCGTACCCGACTACGCGGCGGCCGAGCGCGGCGTCCGCATCGGTGGCGTCACGCCCGGGTCGCCGGCCGAAACCGCGGGCATGAAGGGCGGCGACATCCTGATCGGCATGGCAGGTCGGGAGATCGCCGACCTGCAGGCGATGTTCGAGGTGCTCAGCAGCCAGAAGCCCGGTGATACGATCGAGCTGGTGGTGCTGCGTGACGGGACGGAGGTCCGGCTGCAGGCGACGCTCGGTACGAGAGCGAATCGGGGCAGCTGACCGAGCCTGGATGGTGGCCGAATCCGGCCGGCCGCGTCGATCGCGGCCGGCCGTTTTTCAATGCTGCGCGCGGGCCCAGGCGGCGGCGCCGATCGCGCCCGCATCCCCACCGAGCGCCGCGCGCTCGACCCGGACCGCCGCCGCAGAAACGGGGAGTGCCTGCAGTGCCAGCCGCTGCCTGGACTCCTCCAGGAGCTGGGGCAGCGCTTCGATGACGCCACCGCCCAGGATGATGATCTCCGGGTTGAGCGCGTTCGTGATCGAGCCCAGCCCGGCAACGAGCGCGTCCTCGATCTCCCGGACCAGCGTACGAGCCAGCGGGTCGCCCGCCTTCATGGCTCTCGCGAGTGCGGTTGCCGTGATCGCGGACGGGTCGCCGCCCGCCGCCTCCACGAGTGCGCGGCCCGCGAGCGGCCGCGCGACGACGGCGTCATACGACCGCCGCGCAATCGCCCAGCCGCCCGCGTACGCCTCCAGGCAGCCCCGCCCCCCGCACCGGCACCCCGGGCCGTGCAGCGACACGACGGTATGGCCCAGCTCGCCCGCAGCCCCCGACTTTCCGCGAAACAGCTGACCGTTCGAGATGATGCCGCCACCGACGCCCGTGCCGATGAACATGCAGACGGCCTCGGTCGCCCCGCGGGCGGCGCCATAGGTCCACTCGCCGTACGTTGCGGCCTGCACGTCGTTCAGCACGGCGACCCGGTGGCCGGTGCTGTCGTGCACGACGTCGCCCAGGGGGTAGTCATGCCAGCGCAGGTTCGGCGCGTTCTGGACCATGCCGCTCGCGCTGTCGACCTGCCCCGCCACGCCGATCCCCACGCCCGCCACAGGCGCAGGAGCCGCGGCAGCGAGCACCCGGACCATCAGCGCAACCGTCTCTGCGACCGCGTCAGCGCCGCGCTCCGGCAGCGAAGAAGTCCGCTCGCGCGCCAGGATACGGCCGTCCCGGTCGATGAGGACGCCGGCCACCTTCGTGCCGCCCAAATCGATGCCGATGGTGTGGTGCCGATCCTTCATTGCCACATTTCCGCTGGAGATCCCTTGACGCCGTACGTGCAACAAGGTTCATTTGAACAGGTCGTTCCCGTCCTGCCTCCCCAAGAACCCGTGCAGACCAGTCTGTCCGCGGCACGCGTCCGTGGCCGGGGCCTGTCCTGCCCTGGCGCGCCGGCTGGTCAGAAGCTTTGCATCGAATGTCCCAGGAGCCGAGAACCGGGAGACCGCCCGGGGAACTCAGCGCAACCGCCGCTGCGCGTGCGCTGCACCGCGCCGTCACCGGCGATCACTCCCAGCGCCAGGCGCTTGCGGGAGCGATGCACGACGCCGTCAGTCGGATCGAGGAGCGTCAGGCATTCCTCGCGAAGCTCGGTGTCGTGGCTGCCTCCGCACCCGACACCGCGGCGCTGGCGACCAACATAGCAGGCCTGGTCGTCCCGCAGCACGCCGACTGGTGCTTCATCGAGGTCGTCGACGCCGACGGGTCGCGCCGCTGCCTGGCAAGCATCCATGCCGATCCGGAGCTCGACGGGACCGCTCGACGGCGGCTGGGCCGGACCGAGCCCGGGCCCGACGCGTCCCCCTTCGCTGAGGTGCTGCAGACCGGCAAGCCGATGATCGGCGTGCTCGGCGCGGATGGCGGTTGGGTCGACCGGAGCCGGGAGCAGGACCGGGACCTCATCCGCAGGCTCGGCGTCCACAGCTACATCGTGCACCCGCTGCTGTCGCGTGGGCAGCCCGTGGGCGTCATGGCGTTCATGGCCGCGGACCCCACACGGTACGGCGCCGACGAGCTGAACGCTACGGGTGACATCGCCCGGCGGGTTGCCGCCGCGCTCGACAACTTCCTCCTCGCGGACACCCTCGAGGCGGCTCGCCGCGCCGAGGAGCGCGCACAGCAGTCCGAGCACTTCCTGCGCACGATTCTCTCCAGCGTGGGCGAGGGAGTGATCGTATACGACCGTGAGCTGCGCCACCAGATGTGGAACGCATTCATGGAGCAGCTGACCGGTCGTCGTGAGCAGGAGGTCATCGGCAAGCGCGCGCTGGACGTGTTCCCGCACCTGCGTGAGTACGGGGTCGATCACCTGATGCAGCGCGCGCTCGCGGGCGAGACCGTGCATGCGCCGGACATGCCGTACCGCGTGCCGCACACCGGGCGCAGCGGCTGGATGTCCACGAGCTACAGTCCGCATGTCGCACCGACCGGTGAGATCATCGGCGTCGTGGGGATCGTGCATGACGTGAGCGAGCGCAAGCGTGCCGAAGAGCAGCTCATGCACAACGCCCTGCACGACGTGCTTACCGGACTGCCGAACCGCGCGCTGTTCCTCGACCGTCTCGACCGCCTGCTGCGACACGGGACGCGCGACGCCTCCTTCGGCTTCGGCGTCGCCTTCCTCGATGTCGATCGCTTCAAGGTGGTCAATGACTCGCTCGGGCATGCTGCAGGCGACGAGATGCTGATCGCCATCGCCCGGCGGCTCGAGTCCTGTCTCCGGCTCGGGGATACGGTGGCGCGGTTCGGCGGCGACGAGTTCGCGATCCTGCTGAGCGGTGTGCACGACGTCGAGGGCACGACCCGTGTGGCCGAGCGCATCCTGCACGAGTTCGCGGAACCGTTCGTCCTGAACGGCCAGGAGGTCTTCGCATCCGCGAGCATGGGCATCTCGCTCTCGACGATGGGCTACACGGACGGCGACGCGATGCTGCGCGACGCCGATACCGCGATGTACCGCGCGAAGGGTGTGGGGCGCGGCCGCTTCGAGATCTTCGACCGCGCCATGCACACGCAGGCTGTGTTGCAGCTGGAGCTGGAGACAGACCTGCGGCGTGCGCTCGAGCGCGGCGAGCTCGTCGTGCACTACCAGCCGATCGTGGACCTCCGCGACGGACGGCTCGCCGGCTTCGAGGCGCTCGTCCGCTGGCAGCACCCGACGCGCGGCCTCATGCAGCCCGCCGATTTCATCCCGCTCGCAGAAGAAACGGGTGCAATCGTCCCGATCGGATGGTGGGTGCTCCGGGAGGCCTGCCGGCAGATGCGTGAGTGGGACGAGCTCTACCCGGGCTCCGAGCTCACGGTCAGCGTGAACGTCTCCGCGCGCCAGTTCGCGCAGCCGGACCTGGAGGAGCAGCTCGACCGGATCCTCCTGGAGACGCGATTCGATCCGCGGAGACTGAAGCTCGAGATCACCGAGAGCGCGGTCGTCCGGAACTCCGCGGCGGCTGCTGTGACGCTCGCTGCACTGCGTGAGCGCGGCGTCCAGCTCTGCCTGGATGACTTCGGTACCGGCTACAGCTCACTCGGGTACCTGCACGCGTTCCCGCTCGACACGATCAAGATCGACCGGACGTTCGTGGCAGCGCTCGGCAACGATGCGCCGACGACGGAGCTGCTGCAGACGATCCTCGAGCTCGGCAGGACGCTGGGGATGGACGCGATCGCGGAAGGGGTGGAGAGCGCCGAGCAGCTGGAGGCGCTAAAGGCACTCGGGCCGCGGCACGTGCAGGGCTACTTCTTCGCTTCCCCGCTCCTTCCCGCGGAGGCGGAGGCGCTGATCCGCGAGGGCAGGAGCTGGTAGCACGGCGCAGCGGGCGGCTGTGCCCGCTGCGCTTGCTTCGCTGCGCCGTTCAGCTCGCGTCTGCGGTGACGAACCGGAAGACCCGCCCGCCTGCACTGCCGCGCGTAAGCACGTACAGCTCCGACGCCGCGTCCTCGCCGAACGAAAGCACGTTCCCGATGTCACCGACGTTCCACTCCTGCTCGTCCGTGACGCTGTCCCCTGCCAGCCGGAAGCTGCGGATCCACCCCGCGCAGAAGTCACTGTAGAAGTAGTGCCCGCGCAGGGCCGGGATCGCATCACCGCGGTAGACGTAGCCGCCCGTCACCGAGCAGGTGTTGTCTGCGTTCGCGTACTCGAACACCGGGAGCGTCAGGCCAGTCGTGTCGCAGGACGATGCGTTGAAGCAGTGGCGCCCCTCCATGATGTTCCAGCCGTAGTTCACACCGGCCCGCGAGGCCGGAACGGAGTTGATCTCCTCCCACGCGTTCTGCCCGACGTCGGCGATGTACAGGCGACCTGCCTCCCTGTCGAACGAGAAGCGCCACGGGTTGCGCAGGCCGTACGCCCAGATCTCGCCGCGGGCGCCGGCAACGTTCCGGAAGGGGTTGTCGGTCGGGATCGCATAGGGCTGGCGGCTGTCCACGTCGAGACGCAGGATCTTGCCGAGCAGCGAGGAGAGGTCCTGTGCATTCCCCTGCGGATCGCCGCTGCCGCCGCCATCACCGGTCGCGATGTAGAGCGCGCCATCGGGGCCGAACGCGAGCATGCCGCCGTTGTGGTTGGCGAACGGCTGCTCGATCGCGAGCACGAGCTGGGCGCTCCCCGGAAGCGCAACGTTGGGGTTCGAGGACACCTGGTAGCGCTCGATACGGGTGTCGCCGTTGGTGTCCGTGTAGTTGACGTAGAACCAGCCGTTCGCGCCGTACGCCGGATGGAAGGCGAAGCCGAGCAGCCCCTGCTCGCCGCCGGCCTTCACGCGGCCGCGGATGTCCAGGAAGGGCTCCGGCAGCACGATGCCGTCCTCGATGATGCGGATGGTGCCCGCCTGTTCTACAATGAAGAGCCGCTCGTCGCCGGGAGGCGACGTCAGGAAGACGGGGGAGTCGAAGCCGTCGGCGACCAGCTCCAGCTCGGCGTCGTTACCCGACGGACCCGGCACGAGGATGCCGTCACCGTCATCGCATGCGGCGAAGAGGAGGGCCAGGACGAGCGGTCCGAGAATCCGTTTCATGCAGTCTCTCCGTTGGGCTGCGCCGCCGGTTACGGCTGGCGCTGAACGTGCATTTGTCGATCCTGCCGGGCGCGGCGTGCGCCGGCCTTCAGTACAACGAACGGACGGGGATGGGACTGAACACGCTGCGCCGACAGATCCTCGCGATCGCCGAGGAGGCGGGCGCGAAGGACGTCGCCGTTGCCTTCTACGACTTCGACCACCGCGTCGAGTGGAGCCTCCACGCGGAACGGTGGTTCCATGCGGCCAGCACCATCAAGGTGCCGGTCCTGCTCGGCGTATACGACGCGATCGAGCGCGGTGAGCTCGAGCCGCACTCCCGTGTTCATGTCCGCAACCGCTTCCTCAGCATCATCGACGGGAAGCCGTTTCGCGTGGAAGGCGGACGTGACGCCAACAGCGTCGTGCACGCGGCGATCGGCAGGACGATGACCGTGCGCGAGCTCGCGTTCCACATGATCACGACCAGCAGCAATCTCGCAACGAACCTCCTCGTCGACATCGTTGGCGTCGACGCAATCCGTCAGACGATCGACCGGCTCCGCCTGCCGGGGATCGAGTTCCATCGCGGCGTCGAGGACATGACCGCCTGGGAACATGACGTCAACAACCGCGTCACGGCGCGCGGGCTCCTCACTGCCCTGCGACTCATCGAGGAGCGGGCCGCGATCTCCGAGGCCGCAAGCGAGGAGATGCTCGAGATCCTCCACGCACAGGAGTTCCGCAGCGGGATCCCTGCCGGCCTCCCCGATGCCGCAAGAGTCGCGCACAAAACCGGTGACATGTCGACGGTGGCACACGACGCAGGCATCGTCTATCTGGGGGACCGTCCGCCCTACGTTCTCGCCGTGCTCACGGAGTGGGAGCCGGGCGCGTCCCGGCGCAGCGCGACGATCGCGAGCATCTCCCGCAGCGTCTACGAGCACATCTCCGCGGAGCTCACGGTCGATGCCGATTAGCCTGAGCGATCTGCCGATCGTCGATGCACACGAGCTACCGCCCGACGTGCGCAGCGTGCTGCGACCGGGCGAGGTGCTCCGCGACGGCGACGGGATCGACCACGTCCTGCCGCGCTGGTTCTACGAGGTCGACTCGTGGGAGACTGCACTCGATACGGTCGTCGCGCCGCACTTCATGCTCTGGGAGTTCATGACGATCGACGTCCGCGAGGCGGAGCGGTTCCGCCAGCGGTTCCCTCGCTATGTGCCGTGTGCCGTCGCACTGCTGGCGTCGGCGCTGGAGGTCTTCCGGGACGCCGTTGGCACGTACGTCCACATCGCAGCCAACGGCGGCTACCGCACCCCGGCGCACCGGCTTACACGACGGGCCTCGCGCCATTGCTGGGGCAGTGCGGCCAATATCTACCGCGTGGGCGACGACTGGCTGGACGCGCGGGAAACCATCGAGAAGTATGCTGCCATCGCCCGCAACGTCCTCCCCGCCGTCTGGATCCGGCCGTACGGCCACGAGGACGGCATGGCCGACGACCACCTGCACCTCGATCTCGGCTACGTCGCCGTAAGACCCACCCAGGTGAAATCTCCGGCAACCGGGGACATCGACGACGCCGCGGCCTGAAGGATGCACTGCTGTCCCGGCATGTCGGGACAGAAGAAACATGCGCGGCCGGAACCGGCGGCGGATCAGGACAGACTTGCCCTCGCCGCGATCGGGATGGAGGCAGAGTTCGTTCTCCTCCTGGACGACGTGCCTGTCAAACCGGAGGACGTCTTCGGATCGCCGCGCAATTTCATACGAGGCGAGCTCATGCATCGCCGCGGCACGTCGTATCACCTGCCGAACGGGGGCGCCATCTACTTCGATACGGGCGTCATCGAGATCGCGACACCCGTCATCGAGATCGAGAAGGGGTGTGCGGCGCGCGCAGCGCGCTCACTCTGGGAAGGCATTCACTTCGTGCGCGCCGAGCTCGACGCGTGGGAAGCGGCCGAGGGACGCGACGCCCGACTCGCCGGCTTCAGTACCCACTACAACATCTCCTTCGACGCGCCACCGAACGGCAACCCGGACAGGAACGTACATCAGCTCGCATACCTGCTGACGTACATCCTGCCTGCACCCGTCATGCTGCTCGCGGCGAACCGCCGCTCGACGGGTGTCGGCGTGCGTCCGCGCGGGGACCGCGTTGAGGTCACCGTAGACTTCACGCCGAGTCCGGCACTGATGGTCGCGACGGGGTCCGTAATCACGGGCATCGTGCGCGAGGTCATGACGTGGGACTCGTTCACGCTCGACGAGCTCGAGAAGCGGGGCATCCCCGTCTTCGCCGGGTTCGCGCCCGTCCCGCACACGTCGCGCAAGGGATGGCTCGCCCGCTTCAGCTCCTTTCCGGAGAATCCGTTTGCTTCCTCGCCCAACGCGGTCTCGTGGCGGACGACTGACGGCAGGATCCGCAGCCTGCGCGGCATCGCACGTGACATTCTCGGCGTCTTCTCCACGTCGATTCACCGGATATCGGATCCGTTCACGTTCCGGTTCATCCTGCGCGTCCTGTCCGGTCGTGCTCCATCCCTGCTGGACCTGCCGGACCGTCCGCAGGAGTACGAGGACGTCGGACGCGCGTGTGTCTGGGAGGAGCTGTTCCCCCGGCGGTGGGTCAACCACTCTCGCTATGAGCGCGTGCTGATCCGTGCGATCGCCGGGCAGCGGCTGCACCTCTTCGACCGCTGGTACACACCGGTGGGCATGCGTGGCTGGTCGCGTGTGGTATTCCAGCGCGACGACGATCACACCCGCCACACCTTCCCGATCGACTTCCTGCTCACTCATCTCCGTCGCTGGGACGGTCGACGGGCGCGCGCACGTGCGTGAAAAACAGCGTGCGGCCGACCGTCAGGCCGACCGCACGCACCACCACACCACCACCACCCATCCTCGTTCCGACGAGCCATGCCGCACGCTCCGGCGCGACGACGGCGGCCTGCCGAGGTACGTCAGAACAGTCGCAGGGCCGAGCCAACCTTCTGCAGCAGCGCGTGTGCCCTGCGCCGCGGCCGTGCGACCACCGCTGCATCGCCCGCCTCGGCCGCAGCCACCGAGCCGGCCGGGACCGCGCCCGCGCCGGCACCCGCGTACGCCGGCGACGGAGCGCCCGCATGGGTGAAGTGCCGGGCGAAGAAGAGCGAGATGTCGTCCACGATGCTGTAGAGTACCGGCACGACGACCAGCGTCAGCACCGTTGCGAACGTCAGGCCGGCAATCACGGCAATCGCCATCGGTGCCCACCAGGCCGCCTGCTCGCCACCCCAGTAGATGTTCGGTGAGAGGGAGGTGTACAAACCGAAGAAGTCCAGGTTGAAACCCGTGGCCAGCGGGACCAGCCCGAGCACCGTCGTGATCGCAGTCAGGATCACCGGGCGGAAACGCGTGATGCCCGCCTGAACGAGTGCCTCGTCGCGGCTCAGCCCATCACGCGTGCGCAGCAGGTCGATGTAGTCGATCAGCACGATCGCGTTGTTCACGACGATACCAGCCAGCGAGATCACGCCCACGCCCGTCATAATGATGCCGAACGGCATGCGGAACACCATGAGGCCGAGCAGCACCCCCACGGTGGACATGATCACCGACGTCATGATGATGAACGGCTTGATCACCGAGTTGAACTGCGACATCAGGATCAGCGCGATGAACGCCAGTGCGATCATGAACGCCGTCATCAGGAACTGCATCGACTCCTGCTGTTCCTCCTGTTCACCCGTGTAACGGATCGTGTAGCCGGCCGGGAGCGTGAAGTCGCGCAGCGTCTGCTGCACCTCGGCGAGCACGGCATTGCTCTGCTCGCCCGCGCGTACGTCCGAGCTGATCGTTGCAACGCGATCGAGATTGCGCCGCTTCACGACGCCCAGCCCCTCGTCCATGCGCCATGTCGCGACCGAGCTGAGCGGGACCTGGCGACCCTCCGCGAATACCGTCAGATCACCGAGCGCATCGGGGCTCGCCCGGTACGGCTCGGCCAGGCGCACCATGATGTCATACTCGTCGTTGCCGTCCCGGAACTTTGCCGCCTCGGTCCCCTGGATTGCGGTGCGGATCGTCATGCCGACCTGCGACGTGCTCAGGTCGTACAGCGCCGCGCGCTCACGATCCACGTCGACCACGAGCTCCGGCCGCTGCGAGCGCATATCGCTGTCCAGCCCCTCGAGCTTCGCGTACACCGGTGCCGCCTTCAGCACCGCGAGGACGGAATCCGCGAGCACCCGGAGCTGATCAACGTCCGGCCCGACCAGCTCGATGTTCACCGGCTTTCCGGTCGGCGGGCCGTTGTCCGGCCGCGTCACGGTGATGTCGGCACCGGCGATACCCGCGCCGATCCGCTGCTGCAGCTCGCGCAGCGTCCGGAACACGTCGTAGGAGCGCTTGTCGTAGTCGACGAAGCTCACCGTGACGTTGCCCTCACCGCTGCCCATGAAGGGGTTGCCCGTACCGGACTCGTTCACCGTCGCGACCACGGATTCGGCGTCCCGTATCCCCTCGAAGCCCTGCAGCCGCTCCTCGATCCGCCTCACGATGCCGTCCGTGAACGCCGACGACGTCCCGCTCGGAACGTCGACCTGAATGCCGATCTGCGCGGGCGGGATCGACTCCGGGAAGAATTCGACACCGGCGTTGAAGACGCCGAATGCCATTACGATCACCACGAATGCGGTGGCCATTCCACCAACCACGACGAGACGGTGATGGAGCGCCCAGCGCAGACGCCGCGAGTACCACTCGACCACGCGCGGAACTGCCACGTCCTGGAACCAGCGGCCGAGCCGATCGAGCAGCGACCGGTGAAGAACGACCAGCCCTACGGCGGTGGCTGTCAGGAGCACCGCCGTGAGCGGGTTCGAGGCCGCGACCATGAGCAGCACCAGGCCCGCAACGCCCAGCATTGCCCAGCGCGCCGCCGGTCGGAGCGGTCGGGGCGGGACATTGTCGAGCTTCATGAACATCGCGCACAGCACCGGAACCAGCACGATCGCAACAAACAGCGAGCTGCTCAGCGTGATGATCAGCGTCTTGGGCAGGTAGCCCATGAACTCGCCCACGATGTCCGGCCAGAACAGCAGCGGCACGAACGCCATGACCGTCGTGAGCGTGGACGTGATCACCGGTATCGCGACCTCGCCGGCCCCCAGCCGGGCGGCCGTGACGTTGTCGTACCCCTCCTCCAGGTGGCGATAGATGTTCTCGACGACAACGATTGCGTTGTCGACGAGCATGCCGAGTGCGAGAATCAGCGCAAACAGCACGACCATGTTCATCGAGATGCCCAGTATCTTCATCACGATGAACGACAGCAGCATCGATGCGGGAATCGAGATGCCGACGAACGATGCGTTGCGCACGCCCAGGAAGAAGAGCAGCACCGCGACCACCAGGATCAGCCCGGAGATGATGTTGTTCTCCAGGCTGGCGACCATGCTGCGAATGTCCTCCGACTGGTCGGACGTCAGCTTCACCACGGTCGTCGGCGGGAAGGTCGGTTCCATCTGGGCGATGGCCGCCTTCACCGCATCGGACGTCTCGATGATGTTCTCGCCCGAGCGCTTGATGATGTCGAGCGTCACCACCGCCCTGCCGTCCAGGCGCGCGTAGCTCGTCCGGTCCGCGAAGCCGAAGTCGACCGTCGCGACGTCGCGGACGTAGATCGGTGCCCCGTCCTGCAGCGCCACGACCACGTCCTCGATCCGGCGCGGGTCCGTGAACTCGCCGTCGATGCGCACCATGTACTTCTGCGCGCCGACGTCGATCGTACCGCCCGGGATCGTCACGTTCTCCGCCGCGATCGCCTCGATGACGTCATTGAAGGCGATGTTGTAGAACTTCAGCTTCTCGAGATCGACGTCGACGCGGACCTCCCGCTCGAGGCCGCCGGACAGGCGGACCTCGAGGATCTGCGGGATCTGCTCCAGCCGGTCCTGCACGTCCTCCGCGACTTCCTTCAGCCGTACCAGGTCGTACTCGCCCGAGACGTTGACCTGCATGATCGGGAACTCGGCGAAGTTGAACTCCGACAGGATCGGCTGCTCGACGTCCGCCGGCAGCTCCGGCTTCGCCAGGTCCACCTTCTCGCGGATCTTCGCCATCGCCTCGTCCATGTCCATGTCACTGCTGAACTCGGCGATGATGTACGACAGACCCTGGTCCGAGGTGGACGTGAGGTCGGTGACCTCGGGGATCTTGTTGACCTCCTCCTCGATCGGGCGCGTGACCAGCGTCTCCATGTCCTTGGGGGAGACGCCCGGGTAGTACGTCGCAATCGAGATCATCGGAATCGTGATCTCGGGACTCGACTCCTTCGGAATCGACAGGTACGACGCGATACCGATCAGCGCGACCATCGCGAGCAGGGCCAGCGCACTCGTGCGGTTGCCCAGCGCGAGGTTGGTCAGCGGGAACGTCCGGGCGCCCTCCGGCAGATCACGTGTTCTTTTGCTCCCCTCCGTCATTGCTCTGCCTCCACCACACGCACCACGTCCCCGTTCGCCACCTGCTGCTGGCCTACGACGATCACCTGCTCCCCAGCAGAGAGGCCCGATTCGATCGCTACCTCGTTGCCCGCATCCGCGCCGAGCTGCACCGGCCGCGCTTCGGCGTATGTCCGCTCACCCTCGCCGGCCACGACGAAGACCATGTACCCGGTCGAGACTCGCTGCACCGCCTCACGCGGCACGAGCAGCGCATCGCTGAGCTTGCGCCGCTGCAGCTCGAGCCGCGCGACCATGCCCGGCTTCAGCACACCACCCGGGTTGGCGACCGTGAACTCCACCGGGAACGTGCGCGTCCGCTGGTCCAGCGCCGTGCCCACGTAGCCGACCTGGCCGTTGAACGTCCGGCCGCCGAGATGATCGATCGTGACGCGCACCTCCGCGCCCGGTCGGATCTCCGCCGCGTACCGCTCCGGCACACCGGCCGTCACTTCGACCGGATCGGCATCCACGATCCGGGCGACGGGCGTGCCCGGCGAGACCATCGTGCCGACCTCCACCAGGCGGTCGTCGAGAACGCCGGAGATCGGTGCTCGCACGACCGTACGCTCGAGGCGCGCAGCCAGCATGCGCGCATTCGCCTCGGCCGTCTCCGCACCGTACTTCGCACGGAGGTAGGCGATCTCCGTCCCGATCTTTTCTTCCTCCCACAGCCGGCGCTGGCGCTCGTACGTCTCCTTCGCCAGCTCGGCCTCGGAGCGCGCCTGGTCATACTGCGCACGCAGTACCTGGTCATCGATGCGCGCGATCGGCTGACCGGCGCGCACATACGCACCCTTGTCCACCAGGAGCTGACGAATGACACCGCTCTCCTCGGCAGAGACCTGTACGTCGGTCGATGCCTCGAGCGTGCCGGTCAGCGTGATGAATTCCGTGAACTCTCGCGGCTCCACGCGCACCGTCTGCACGTTGATGATGCGACGCACGGGCTCCGTGCCCTCCGCATTCGCGGACAGCGACGATTCCTGCGCCTCGCCACCGCTGCATGCTGCCGCCACCGCGACCGCCAGCAGTGCGGCCGCGCCGTTGTATCGCTTCAAAGCACTCATTGCTCTGGTGTCTCCAGCGTAAGGGCCACGCCACCGTCCGGCTGGACATGCGGGCTCACTCCGAGCGCCTCGTCCAGTCGCGCGCGCGCCGTCAGGTAGTCGTATACCGCCTGCGCGTAGTTGAACTCGCTCTGCCGGAGCGCGACCTCCGCGTCCGTCAGCTCGAGAGGACTGCTCATCCCCTCGCGGTACTGCACGCTCGCGATCTCGTAGCCGCGCTGCGCCTGCTGAAGCGCCAGCTGCTGCGCGGCACCACGATCACGGGCCTCCTCCACCTGCGCGAGCAGCGTCTTCACTTCGTGCTCCACCTGATCGCGCAGCAGGCGCTGCCCGACTCGCGCCTGCTCCAGGGCCGCCTCCTTCTGCTGCAGCCGGGCCGGCCGCTGGAATCCGCTGAACAGCGGCAGGCTCACCTCGATGCCGACCTGCCTGCCGTACGAGCGGAACTCGTCGCTCCCCCCGAAGAACCTGGGGTCGCCGTTGTTCTGTGCGTTGATCGAGTAGCTGCCGAACAGCGAGACCGTCGGCAGGTACTCGGCGCGCTCGACGCGCACCTCCGTACGACGAAGCCGCTCGTTCAGACGCGCCTGGCGCACATCCGAGCGGTTCGCGAGCGCGGCCTCGATCGCCTGCTGCACGTCGTCGACGTCCACGCTCTCGAGCGTGGCGAACTGCACCGCGCCGCCGGATCCGGCCACCGGCTGCGAGAAGTCGAAATCGGCGAGTGCACCGACGACGTTCACGCTGTCGAGCTCCTCCACACCGAGCTCGATCGCGAGCGCGCGCCGCGCGGCAGCCGCCGCGTCCTTCGCACGCCGCAGGTTGGGCTCGACGTTCGCCAGCTCGACCTGCAGCCGCAGCACGTCGTAGTCTGAGGCGAGGCCGGCTCGATGCATGGCCTGCGTCTCTTCCAGCGACTGACGGATGCGGCGGACCGTGTTCTCGCTCAGGCGCGCAGCCTCGTCGGCGAGCAGCACGTCGTAGTAGGCAATGCGCACACGTGTTGCGACCGACGCCGCACGACCGCGCAGCGCCTCGGCCTGGAGCGCCTCGTAGCTGCCCGCTGCGCCCACACCAATGAATGCGGACGCACGGAACAGCGGCTGCGACGCCCTCAGCTGGAAGCTCCACGTGTTGTCGGCACCGAACCTCACCGGCACCAGCTCATTCGGATCCGCATCCGGATCGAAGAAGATGCGCGGCAGGAAGTTCGCCGGCACCGACAGGTTGCGGGTGTAGCTCGCGACCGCATCCAGCGTGGGCATCACCTCGCCCCACGCCTCACGAACCTGCCCCTGCGCCGACCTCAGACTCAGCCGCGCATCGGCAAGCTCTCGATTGTTCTCGAGCGCAAGTGCGACCGCCTGCTCCAGCGTAAGAGTCCGCGAGCCGGCGTTCGGCTCCCCACCCTGAACCTGCGCATGCGCCTGCATCGGGATCGCGACGAGCGCGAGCGCGCCCACCACGAGACCCGGCCATCCATATGCTCGCATGAAATCGTCATCCTTCCCGTTCGTTGCGTATCGCAGGCGTGCAACCACATCGACACTCCTGCTTCAGTTGCCGGGTGACGTACTCCCGTTCCGGAGGCCGACACCCAGCTTCCCGATCGCCTCATCCACCAGCCTCATGAACGACGCCTGGTCAGGAGCGTCATCGACCAGATGTCCGGACAGGTAGAGAGACGTGAGCCCGTGTACGAGCCCCCAGCCGATCAGCGCGATGTGCTGCGCGTTCCTGCCCTGGATCGAGCCATCCTGCAACCCCTTCTCGACCGACAGCACGACACGATCGAAGCTGGTCTCCTCCGGGCCCTGCGCCCGCCGCGGACAGTTGACCCGCGCCGCGGAGGGCAGCTCGAACATCACGCGGAAAAACGCTGTGTTCTCCACAGCGAAGCGCGCGTACGCACGCCCAGTCGCTCCGTACTGCTCTGCACCGGATGCGGTTTCAGGAAGCGCAGCGAGCTCCTCCATCATCACGGCATGCATCCGCCGGAACCCCTCGCGGATGACCTCGCTGGTCAGTTCTTCCTTGTCGCGGAAGTAGAGGTAGATCGTCGCGGGCGAGTACTCGATCCGCTCCGCGATCGCGCGCATGGACAGCGCATCCAGCCCCTCCTCCGACAGCAGGTCTCGCGCGGCCTCGACGATCCGCGCCCGCAGCGCCTCCTTCTCGCGCTCCCGGCGCTCGACAATCCCCATGTGTCCGGCCTCCCGGTTGACGCCGGCCCCGACGCCCGGGGCCGAAACGACTGAACACCGTTAAGTTAACGGTGTTCAGAAACTAAACAAAGTTCAGAAACCCGGGCCATTTTGCGGCACTGACCGGATTGGGAGTGGGACCACCCGATTTGTCTGACGAAGGAGCGGCGGCCTATGCAACAGCCGCGGGATGAGTCGTCGGAGGTGCGTGACGCCGGCCGGTGGTCGCAACGGGCGTGGAGTCCGTCGCAGAAGCGGCTCCCGGCCGGCCGTCTGCGGATCCTCGGGGGAATTATGAACGGAGGGGGTGGGATTCGAACCCACGGACCTTTCGGTCGCTCGATTTCAAGTCGAGTGCATTCAACCGCTCTGCCACCCCTCCCGATGGCGCCCGGAAGCTAAATGAAGCGCTCGGCTGCGGTCAATCGGTGCTGTCGACGACGATGAGGCGGGCGTACAGGCCCTGGGTCGCATGGCTCCCCTGCGCGTCGACGTCGGGGCAGTAGACCTCGTAGACGCCGGGCGAGAGGTCGACGCGCAGGGTCGCGTCGGCGCCGCCCATGATGTTGGAGACGATCCAGGAGTCCTCTGCACTGCGGATGCGGATGGAGTGACGCTCGCTGCCGCGGTTGGCGAAGAGGATGCTGACGTCGCCGGCGGCCACGGTGTCGATGGACAGGTCGATGGCGGTGTCGTCGATCGTGACGTGCACGATCTCGGTGGTGGGCTGTGCGGCGGCGGCGCTGTCGCCGTTGGAGGCTGCACTGCCGGCATCACTGCCGCCGCACGCGCACAGCGAGAGAACGGCGACGATGGATGTCCAGCGCATGCGGCCTCCCGGTACGTACCCGGGAGGCCGGAGAGCAAGTTGCAGGCCGGTCAGCTCAGTGCCGGAAGACGCGCCGGCCGGTGAACAGCATGGCGATGTCATGCTCGTTCGCGGCGGCGATGACTTCCTCGTCGCGCACGGAGCCGCCGGGCTGGATGATGGCGCGCACGCCTGCGGCCGCTGCCGCATCGACGCCGTCGCGGAACGGGAAGAACGCGTCGGAGGCGAGTGCTGCTCCCGTGGTAACGGCACCGGTGTCGTTCGCCTTCATGACGGCGATGCGTGACGAGTCGACGCGGCTCATCTGCCCTGCCCCGATCCCGATCGTGCGCTCGTCGCGGGCGAGGACGATGGCGTTCGACTTGACGGAGGCGCACGCGCGCCAGGCGAAGCGCAGGTCGCGCATCTCGGTCTCGGTCGGTTCCCGCTTCGTCACCACGCGCCAGTCGCTCTCGGGGAAGCGCATGATCATGCGACGCTGCACGAGCATCCCGCCGCGCACGCGCTTGAAGTCGAGCTCGTCGTCACCGGCCGGTGTGACCGGCAGGACGATCAGGCGCAGGTTCTTCTTCTTCTGGAGCCGCTCGAGTGCATCGTCGTCGAAACCGGGCGCCACGATGATCTCGAGGAAGGCGCCGGACAGCCTCTCCGCTGCGGCGGCGTCGACCGGCCGGTTGAACGCGACGATGCCGCCGAACGCGGAGACCGGGTCCGCTGCATTCGCGCGCTCGTAGGCGGTGGCCTGATCGTCGGCGATTGCGATGCCGCAGGGCGTCGTGTGCTTGATGATCACGCACGCCGCGCGCGACTCGTCGCTCCACGCCGAGACCGCCATCGTCGCTGCCTCGATGTCGAGCAGGTTGTTGAAGGACAGCTCCTTGCCGTGCAGTTGCCGGAGCGTCGGCAGTGATCCCTCCGGCGCACCTGCCTCGCCGTAGAACGCGGCGGGCTGGTCCGGGTTCTCGCCATACCGGAGCGACTGCACGCGCGTCAGTCGCAGGTCGATCGTCTCGGGGAACCCGGCGGGCGCATCCTGCGCGGGCGCTGCCTGTGAGCGGAAGTACGCGGCGATCGCGCTGTCGTAGCGGCCGGTGTGCTCGAACACCTTCGCGGCCAGCTCGCGGCGGAGCGCATCATCCACCCGGTTGTCGCGCAGTGCGTTCAGCACGCGCGCGTAGTCAGTGGGATCCACGACCACGAGCACGCCGGCGTGGTTCTTTGCTGCCGCGCGCAGCATCGTGGGGCCGCCGATGTCGACCTTCTCCATAGCCTGCGGAATCGGTGCGCGGCTCGCGACCGCCTCATGGAACGGGTAGAGATTCACCGCAACCAGGTCGATCGGCTCATAGTCGTGCTCGCGCAGCGCCCGCATGTCGTCCGGTCGGTCGCGGCGTGCAAGGAGCCCGGCGTGGACAGCCGGATGCAGGGTCTTGACGCGGCCGTCCATCATCTCCGGGTGCTTCGTCACGTCGCTGACATCCCGCACGGGCAGTCCGGCATCGCGCAGCGTGCGCGCCGTCCCGCCCGTGGACAGCAGATTCCAGCCGAGCTCGTGCAGCGCGGCTGCAAACTGGACGACACCGGTCTTGTCCGAGACGCTGATCAGCGCGTTCGGCATCTCACTCCTCCTCCTGTAGGCCGAACGCCGTGCGCATGCCCTCCAGTGCGGGCACGTCGTGCGGCGCGGCGACGAACTTGAATTCGGGTTGTGGCAACGGCTCCTGCCCCTGCAGCTCGCGCACGAGTCGCTCGAGGGCAATCGGATACAGCTGGTGCTCGACCCGCAGCACGCGTGCTGCCAGTGTCTCGGGTGAGTCGTCGGGGAAGACGGGCACGGGCCACTGCGCGATCGGACGACCCTCGTCGTACGCCTCGTCGACGTAGTGGACCGTGGCCCCCGTCACGCGCACGCCCGCGCGGAGCACTGCCTCGTGCACGCGGCTGCCGTACATGCCGGGCCCGCCGAAGGCCGGCAGCAGCGACGGATGGATATTGACGATGCGGCCGCGATAGCGATCGACGACAGCAGCGGGCACGAGTCGCAGGTACCCGGCGAGCGCGACGACGTCGATCGCTGCGCCCTCGAGTGCGGCAAGGGTCGCGAGCGCGAGCTCTTCCGGTTCAATGCCGCGCACGGGGATCAGCGAGCGCTCGATACCCGCCCGATCGGCGCGCTCGAGCGCGCGGCACTCGCGGTCCGCGATCACGAGCGCGACCCGGGCGCCTGCGGCCCGATCACGATTGAACCAGTTGATGAGTGCCTGCAGGTTGCTGCCGCCGCCCGACGCGAAGACGGCGATGCGCATGCTCATGCCAGCGAGCCGCCGAAGTTCGGGACGAGGAAGGGGTTGCCGACGCGTTCGTGCCCGACGGTCGTGCTCGGGCCGTGCCCCGGATAGAGCACCGTCTCATCCGGCAGGGTCAGCACCTGCGAACGGATCGACTGCATCAGCGTGGGCATGCTGCCGCCCGGCAGGTCGGTACGGCCGATGGATCCCGCAAACACGACGTCGCCGACCAGGGCGAAGCCGCCGTCACGGGAGTAGAACAGCACGTGGCCGGGCGAGTGGCCGGGGACGTGGCGGACCTCGAGCTCGATGCCGCCGAAGCGCAGCCGCTGCCCGTGCTCGAGCGTGGAATCGATGGGAGGCTGCGGCTCGACCTCGAGGCCGAACGCAACCGCCTGCTGCTGCACGCGCTCGTAGAGGGCGCGGTCATCGGCGTGCAGGTAGATCGCGGCACCCGTGCGCCGGACCAGCTCGGCGACCCCTTCGATGTGGTCGAGGTGTGCGTGGGTGAGCAGGATCGCCTCACAGAACAGGCCGTTGTCGGCGAGGAAGTCGGCCATCCGGGACGCGGCGGCGCCGGGGTCGACAGCGACGGCGAACGTCGCATCGTCTTCCCACACGACGTACGCATTCTGCGCGAACGGCCCTGACTCGAACGTCTCGACGTGGAGTCTGCTCATGCGTCTGTGTCCGGGCGACGCGTGCGGCGCTGCAGCACCGGCGCCCTGGAGGATCGCGTCATGCGCAGCCGCAGCCGTTCGCGGCGACCGCCATGCTGCGCGCCTCGATCGTCTCTTCCTCTTCGGTCGGCAGGCGCCAGCCGCCGGCGATCGCGAGCATGCCGCGCAGCGCGTGTTCGGCGCGGCTGCGGATCTCCTCGTCGAGCACGACCTCGTGCTGCTCGTGATCGAGGGACCATGCGAGCTTGGCGAGCGTGTTGACCTTCATGTTCCCGCAGATCGCGGCCCGCGACAGCGGGATGATGGTCTTCTCCGGGAAGCGCTCCTTCAGTCGATCGATCAGCCCGCGCTCCGTTCCGATGATCAGCGAGTCGTAGCGCTCCGCGATCTCGCCCATCGCGGACGTGGAGACCACGAAGTCGGCGCGCGCGAGGAGGTCACGCCGGGCCTCCGGGTGAATCACGACCTTCGCCTCCGGGTGCGCCCGCTGCGCCTCGTCCAGCTCCTGCATGACCATGTCGTCGTGCACGTAGCAGTACCCTTCCCAGGCGATGATCTCACCCGGGTCACCGGTGTGCTCCGTGCTGGATGCGGTGCGGAAGGCGCGACCGCTTCGCTCGGCGACATACTTCGCGAGGTTGCGGTCGGGTACGAAGATGATGGGGCGATCCCGGTCGATCGACTCGATGACCTGCACCGCGTTGGAGCTGGTGCAGCAGATGTCGCTCTCCGCCTTGACCTCCGCCGTCGAGTTCACGTAGGTCACGACGGCGGCGGTCGGGTGCTGCGCCTTGAGCTGGCGCAGCGATGCGCCCGTGACGAAGTCGGCCATCGGGCAGCCGGCACGCAGGTCCGGCATCAGCACCTTCTTCGTCGGCGACAGGATCTTCGCCGTCTCGGCCATGAAGTGCACACCGCAGAACATGATGACATCGGCGTCGGTGTCCGCCGCCGTCTGCGACAGGCCGAGCGAATCGCCGACGAAGTCGCTCACGTCCTGGATCTCACTGCGCTGATAGTTGTGGCCGAGGATGACGGCGTTCAGCTCGCGCTTGCGCCGAAGGATGCGGTCGGTCAGCTCCTCGCGCGAAAGCCGCGCATAGTGGAGCGGGCTGGCCAGCGGTGTCGCCACCGGTGCGATCATCGATTCCTCTCGGGTAGAGGCAACACGGGCCCGCAGGAAACCATCCCGCGGGCCCGCAACGATCCGCGAACTGCGCGGTAACGTCAGACCGTGAACGAGCTGCCGCAACCGCAGCCGCCCGAAGCGTTCGGGTTCTTGAACGTGAACCCGGCGCCCATCATGGTCGTCACGTAGTCGATCTCGACGCCATCGAGGTACTGCCCGCTGAACGGGTCCACGAAGAGCTTGATGCCGCCCGCCTCGAAGACCTCGTCGTCCTCCTGCGGCTCATCCTCGATGTTGAGACCGTACTGGAAGCCCGAGCATCCGCCGGGCAGAACAGCGACCCGGAGGCCAGCCTGTTCCGTGGTGCCCTGCTCCGCCATGAACTTCTGGACCTCGGCGGCCGCCGTTGGTGTGACCGTGATGGTCATCGGCATTCCTCCAAAATGTTCGACTCGGACGCGCACTCTGGCGCGTTTCCCATGGTACACTGCAGCACACGTCCGGTTTCGCTGGAAAGCTACCGGGCGCCGCCCCGCGCGTCAACCGCGAACCCGTTGCGCCCCAGCGCTTTCCCCCACACCGCGCGGGGGATCTCCCTACGGACCTGCGGCAGCGCCGGTGCCCAGCACCAGCTCGACCGCGTGGGCGAAGTCGTCTGCGACCTCCGCAGATGCATCGACCGCGCCTTCGCTCGTGCGCCCGTACCCCGTCCGGACGAGGATCGCACGGCCGCCCAGCGCGCGCGCCGGCTCGACGTCGCTCGGCTTGTCGCCGATGAAGACCGAGCGCGCGAAGTCGAGATCGTGCTCGGCCGCCGCCTGGCGGTAGAGCGCGAGGCCGGGCTTCCGGCAGTCGCAGGGACCGGTGATCGAGGGGTGGTGCGGGCAGACGTAGACGCCGTCCAGCACGACGCCGTGGTCCGCGAGCAGTGCATCGAGGCGCCTCCGGACGAGCTCGTACGCCTCGGGGCGGATCAGGCCGCGGGCGATGCCCGACTGGTTCGTGACCACGATCAGGCGGTAGCCGTGGTGCTGCAGGGCTTCGAGCCCGGCCGCGACACCCGGCAGCAGGGTCACGCCCTCCGGGTCCGCCAGGTAGCTGCGCTCCTCGATGAGGGTACCGTCGCGGTCCAGGAAGACGGCCGGGCGGCTCATTCGCGCAGGGCGCAGACGGCCTCGACCAGTGCGACCTCCTCGTCCGGTCGTACCGTCCGCACGTCGAGCAGCACGCGCCCGTCGCGCACGAGCGCAACGACCGGGGGCATGCCCGCGCGCAGGCGCGCTTCGGTCTCCGCGGCCGGCAGCCCTGCATCGATCGCCACCGCGAAGCCGGGCAGGCGCAGCTCCGGGAGCGCGCCCCCTCCCACGGCGCCCTCGGTCGGGACGACGTATGTCGTGATGCCGCACGCCGCGAGCTGGGCCGCGACCGCGGCCGCGCGCTGCCGCAGCTCGTCGGGGGCAGCCGTGATCATGCGCAGCACGGGAATCCGTTCCTGCGCCACGGCGGGGTCGCGGTACAGTGCGAGTGTCGCCCCGAGTGCGGCGAGCGTGAGCTTGTCGACGCGCAGCGCGCGACAGAGAGGGTTGCGGCGCATGGCGTCGATCAGCCCGGCCCGGCCGACCAGTATGCCGACCTGCGGTCCGCCGAGCAGCTTGTCGCCGCTGAAGGAGACGACGTCCGCCCCCTCCGCGAGTGCGCGCCGCGGCGTGAGCTCCTCGGCGAGGCCGCGTGGCGGCGGCTCGAGCAGCAGGCCGGAGCCGAGGTCGTGAACGAGCGGGATGCCGGCCGCGCCCGCGATACGAGCAAGCTCCGCGAGCGATGCTTCCTCCGTGAAGCCGCTCATGTGGAAGTTCGACCGGTGCACCTTGAGCAATGCAGCGACGTCACGGCGCAGCACGCGCTCGTAGTCGTCCGCGCGCGTCCGGTTCGTCGTGCCCACCTCGACGAGGCGTGCCCCGCTTCGCTCGACGATCTCGGGCACGCGGAAGCCGCCACCGATCTCGACCAGCTCGCCGCGCGAGACGATCACGCCGCGGCCGCTCGCGACCGTGCTGAGTGCAAGCACGAGTGCAGCCGCGTTGTTGTTGACGACGAGCGCGGACTCCGCACCGGTGAGCTCACAGAGCAGCGACTCGCAGTGCACGTAGCGGGAGCCGCGGCGCCCCTCGGCGATGTCGTACTCGAGGTTCGAGTAGCCCGACGCGACGCTGACCATTGCGTCGATCGCCTCGGTGGCGAGTGGCGCGCGCCCGAGGTTCGTGTGCAGCACCACGCCTGTCGCGTTGATGACGCGCCGCAGCGAGAGTGTGGACCGCCGTGCGAGCTCCGCTTCCACCGCCTCCGCGTACCACGCCTCGTCGGGCGCATCCCCTTCGCCGGCGAGGATTCGGCCACGCACGTCGTCCTGCACTGCCTGCAGTGCCGCGACGACGCGCGAGCGCGGCACCGTTGAGACCAGTGCGGCGAACGCGGCGCTGGAGAGCAGCCGGTCGATCGAGGGAATCGCCCTGCGCGGGTCCTCGACATGCGCACTCATGGTCGGTGCACCCGACGCCCCGGCGGCGGCGGAGGCGTTGGCGGTGCCTGCGCCGTATCCGGCGGGATACGTGTCGAGTCCTGCCGGATCTGCGTGGGGTCCGGCGGGATACGCGTCGAGTCCGGCGGGATACGCGTCGAGTCCGGCAGCGTGCGCAACGTATCGACCCGCATCGTGCTTGTGTCCGGTACGGCGATCGTGTCGGGCAGCGCACGTGTCGTGTCGGCCGGCGTGACCCTGAGCGGCACGAGACCGCCACCGTCGGGATAGCCGTTGATGTTCGTGACGCCACGCACGCCGAGCAGGTACTCTCCGGGCGCGATGGGTGATGTCGGGATCGCAAAGAACTCGCGTGCAGGCAGTGGCACTGCGGGCGTTGCCGGCACTGCCTCCGTGCCCGGCAGCTCGGCCGGCGCATCCGGCTCCGCGGCGAGCGTGTCCTGTACAGCAGCGAGCGTGTCCTGCACGGCGGCCTGCGCGGAGTCGACGTCCGTCCGTGTGTCCGTGCGGGCCGTCTCCGGCGGCGACATGCGGAGTGCGAACGTGCCCGGCAGCGGTGTAGTGTCGGACACGGTGTAGAGCGTCACGCTCGCGGCCGCAATGCCGGTCGAGTCGACGTAGTCATCGAGCTGCACGCGGATGGCGCCGTTCTGCATCGCCGCGTTCTGCACGCGTGCGGCAGTCGTGTCGAAGGGCAGAATGGCGAGGTCGTGCGCGAGCGTGTCGTCGCTGAGCGTGACGCCTATGGCGCGCGAGCGCGGCTCGGTCGGTCCCGGCGTCCAGTCCTGGTTCGCATCCGCGTACGCCATGACCTCATACTCGCCGTTGGGGAGATTGAGGAGTGCGTAGAAGCCGTCCGTCGCAACCGGCGCCACGTACACCGTCGAGTCCGCCTGTCGCACTGCCTCCACCACGGCCCGCTGCGGGGGGCGGCCGGTGATCCGCTCGGTCACGATTCCGGCCAGCGCGGTCTGCGGGATCTCCGGTCCGGTCGAGAACACGAGCTCTGCGGGCTCGGTGCGCTGGTTGCCGAACAGATCACGCAGCTCGGGCAGGATCACGACGCGATAGATCTGGCCGGGCCGCCATCCGCCCTCCAGCTCGACGCGCAGCTCCGAGCCACGACGGCGCACACGCAGATCGCCGGTGCGTGGCGAAACGATCACGGCGTCCTCGGCGCCCCGCTCGCTCAGGCGCTCGTCGAAGCGAATGACGACCGGGCCGCGCAGGTCCGGCACGACGCTGAGCGGCTCCGGTATGGTCTCGATCACCTGCGGCGGCCGCTGATCGCGCTCGCCGCCAGGTGGTGCGCCGTACTGCGCGCAGCCCAGCAGCGCGACCGCCGCGACGAGCGCGGGGCGCAGGGTCACGTCAGCGCCTTCAGCTTGTCCGCGAGCCGCTCGAGCTGCTCGCGCAGCGAGGAAGCTTTCTCACGTTCGCGCGCCACGACATCGGCCGGCGCACGCGCGACGAACGTCTCGTTGGCGAGCTTGCCTTCCGTCGCGCGCAGCTGCCCCTCCAGGCGCTCCACCTCTGCGGAGAGCCGTGCGCGCTCGCGGTCCATGTCGATGATGTCGGCAAGCGGGATGAACAGCTCGGTTCCGCCACGCAGTACCGCATGGGCACCGCCTGCGCCGGAGCCGTTGCCACGCTCGATCGACTCGACGCGCGCCATCCGTCGGAGCGCGCGCTCCTCGGCCACGAGTGCCTCCTCGAGCGGTGCGTCCACCTTGCCCAGCCGCACCTGCAGCGGCGTGGACGGCGGGACCTTGTACTCGGTGCGCAGTGCGCGGACGGTGCCGATCAGCTCGATCAGCGCGTGCATACGCGCTTCTGCGTCTGCATCGAGCCTCGACTCATCGACCTTCGGCCACGCTGCAACGATCAGCGACTCCGCACGCGACTCCCCTCCCGCCGACGGCAGCTTCCGCCACAGCGCCTCCGTCACGAAGGGCATGATCGGATGCAGCAGTCGCAGCACCGTGTCCAGTGCGACGACCAGCGTGGCCTGTGCAGCTGCGCGACTCGCCTCCGGTGCGTCCGCCTGCATGCGCGGCTTGATCAGCTCGAGGTACCAGTCGGCGAGCTCGTTCCAGAAGAACGCGCGCGCTGCCTCTGCAGCTTCGTCGAAGCGGAACTGCTCGAGCTGACGCGTGACCTCCGCGCTCGCGCGGTTCATGCGCGAGAGGATCCAGCGATCGGCCAGCTCGAGGTCGTTCTCGACCTGCGCGAGCGACGCGACGTTCTCCTCCGGCAGATTCATCAACGCGAAGCGCGCTGCGTTCCACAGCTTGTTCGCGAAGTTGCGTCCGGGCGCGAACGACTCCTCGAGGTTCTCGGGATCGAGCTGCACGTCGGTGCCCGGGCCGGCTGCGCTGACGACGGTGTAGCGCAGTGCGTCGGCGCCGAAGAGCTTCACGACCTCGAGCGGGTCGATGCCGTTGCCCAGCGACTTCGACATCTTGCGCCCCTGCATGTCGCGGACTGTGCCCGTCAGGTACACGTCCGCGAACGGCGCCTCGCCCATGAACTCGTAGCCGGCCATGATCATGCGCGCGACCCAGAAGAACAGGATCTCCGGTGCAGTGACCAGCGTGTTCGTCGGGTAGAACGCCTTCAGGTCGTCGGTCTCGTCCGGCCAGCCGAGGGTCGAGAACGGCCAGAGCCAGGAGGAGAACCAGGTGTCGAGCACGTCCGGATCCTGCTCGAGGCTCGAACCGCCGCACTTCGGGCACGACGTCGGGTCCTCGCGGGCCGCGATCGTCTCGCCGCACCCCTCCGCGCGGCAGTACCACACGGGGATCCGGTGTCCCCACCAGAGCTGCCGCGAGATGCACCAGTCGCGGATGTTCTCGAGCCAGTGCTCGTAGATCTTGCGGAACCGCTCCGGCGTGAAGCGCACGCGTCCTGTCTGCGCCGCGCGCAGTGCTGGCTCCGCCAGGGGCTTCATGCGCACGAACCACTGCAGCGAGAGGCGCGGCTCGACGATCGTCCCGCACCGGTAGCAGTGGGGCACGGCGTGACGGTGATCCTCCACGCGCTCGAGCAGCCCCTGCTCCTCGAACGCCTCGACGACCCGGCGCCGCGCTTCCATCCGTTCCAGGCCGCGGAACGGCTCCGGCACGCTGTCGTTCATGTGTGCGTCGGGCGTCAGCACGTCGAGCATGGGCAGATCGTGCCGGCGCGCGATCTCGAAGTCGTTCGGATCGTGAGCGGGCGTGATCTTCACTGCACCGCTGCCGAACTCCGGATCGACGTAGTCGTCCGCAACGATCGGAATGCGACGTCCCGTGAGCGGCAGGTCGACGGTGCGTCCGATGAGTCCCGTGTAGCGCTCGTCGCTCGGGTGCACGGCCACGGCGGTGTCGCCGAGCATCGTCTCGGGACGGGTCGTTGCGACGACGAGGTAGGGTCTGCCGTCCGGCAGGCGCGGCAGGTCCGCGGCGCCATCCGCGTCCGCGAGCGGGTAGCGCAGGTGATAGATCCGGCCGTTGGTCTCCTCCGCCTCCGCCTCCTCGTCGGAGAGTGCGGTCAGGCAGCGCGGGCACCAGTTGATGATGTAGTTGCCGCGATAGATGAGCCCCTTCTCGTACAGGCGGACGAACACCTCGCGAACCGCGCGCGACAGCCCGGGCTCGAGCGTGAAGCGGGTGCGCTCCCAGTCGCATGAGCAGCCGATCGCGCGGAGCTGTTGCAGGATGGTCGACCCGGTCTCATCAACGAACGACCAGACGCGCTCGACGAACTTCTCGCGGCCGAGGTCGTCGCGTGTCAGCCCCTCCTGGGCGAGCTGCCGCTCCACGACGTTCTGCGTCGCGATGCCCGCGTGATCCGTCCCGGGCAGGTACAGCGCCTCGCGTCCGCGCATGCGCTCGAAGCGCGTCAGCACGTCCTGGATCGTGTTGTTCAGCCCGTGTCCCATGTGGAGGACCGCCGTGACGTTCGGCGGCGGGATCACGATCACATAGGGGTCGGCCGCGCGCTCGAGGACCGCACGCGCGTCAGCATGGAAAAAACCGCGCTCTTCCCATTCGGTGTAGAGCGCGTGCTCGAATTCACTCGGGTTGTACCGGGTCGGCAGCGGCTCGCGCATCATCCATCTCGATCAGGGGTCAATCAGGGACGGTAGCAGGCGCGGCTCGGAAACGTCAACCGCGCGCGACAGGTGGCCGCGCGCGGTTGTTTCGTCTCGGATGGGGAACCGGGATCAGAGGACCGGTGGAGCACCTCCGCCGGGCTGCGGCTCTGCGTCCGGGTCCTCCGCCCGCTCCACCTCCGCAGCCTGTTCCTCGAACGCCTCGGTGAGCATGTCGACGCGGTCGTCGCGACGGTCCGGATCGGTCGACGCCCCCTGGCGGCGCCGGCCGGTCCCGACACCCACGCCGTACCAGTGCTGCTCGCGCAGCGCGGGGTCCCCTTCCTCGTAGCGGCGGCGACGCTCGCTCATGCGTGACGCCTCCATCCCCACCTCGAGCCGGTTCACGACCGTCGTGACACCGCTCACGCCCTGCGTCACCTCCGCCGCGCGACGCAGCTCCGCCGGTGTACCGACCGAGCCCGTCAGCTCGATCACGCCGGGCGAGATCGCTGCCACCTCGATTGCGCAGCGCGACGTTGCCTCATCCTCGAGCAGCGCGTTCACGACCCGATCCTCGAGTGTGAGGTCTCCGCGCATCCTGCGTGAGCGCCGCGGCCAGCCACGCGCACGAACGGTCCATAGCGCCGCTGCGGCGACACCCGCCGCGGCCCCCACGGCCATCGTCCACGCTGCACCGCGCGTCGTCTTCCTCGGTATCCGCATCATATCTGCTCCGTTTGCTCAGACATTGCCGGCAAACGGAGGGTGCAAGGGGCGGGCCGTCTAGCGCGGCGGCTCCGACTTCTTCTGCTGCTCGCGCTCGCGTGCCTTGCGTTCGCGCACGGCCTTCACACGCTCCTCGAAGGTCTCCTTGCCTTCCTGCTGCGCGGCCTGCGACTGGATCTCGCCCCAGTCGCGCACGCGGCCGGCGACCTCGTCGCGTTTGCCGGGGCCGGGCGAAAGGTTGATCGGGACGGGAATGGTGATGTCGCCGAGGTGGATGCCCTCGGGAGAAACGCCCCAGCGACCGCCGTCCTCATCCGTGGCGGTCCAGTCGACGGCGCGTGCCGCCTGGGCGGCGGCGAGGGCGACGGAGTCGTTGTAGGCGTCGAGGCGGCTGGACAGTCGCGCATTCGCCTCGGCCCGGGGGTCGAGCGGTGTGTGGATCGGACTCGGAGCGCGCCATACCTCACGGTTGCGCGCGGCCGGGCTGAGCAGCTCACTGAACGACGATGCACCGCGCGACGGGGCCGCCTCAGGCTGCTCCGTGACCGGCGGCGCATCGCGCACGACCGGCAGATTCGCCGGCTGTTCGAACGACGTCCGCGGCTGCACGACTGGCTCGGGCTCCTCCGGCAGGACCTCACCCGCGACGGGCAGGATCTGCTCGATGCGGGTCCCCGGTGCCGGACGGACGGCCATGACCCGCGTCGCGCGTGCGCTCAGCTCGGTGTACGTGACGGCATCGAAGCGCAGTCCCACGAGGAGGAGCGCGTGCAGCGCGATCGACAGAACGATCGCCGCGATCCACGCACCGCGCGTTGACGGCCGCTCGCGGCGCGCCGGCGGCTGGGAGCCGCTCCGCGGTGGCGGAGCCGGCGGTTTACGCGCGGGCAGGACTGCATTCATCGTCCGGGTTGTAACCCCGTAACCATATCCGGTTCCGCGTTTTCCAGTACTCTGGCGAGCCGTCGCGCGGCCTCCTGGAGCACGTCCGCGCCACGCGTCAGCGCGACCCGGAAAAAGCCCTGTCCGCCAGCGCCGAGCGCAGCGCCCGGCATGATAACAACGCCCTCCTGCAGCAGGGCCTGACGCGCGAGCGTCTCGGAATCGAATCCGGCCGGCACGGGCACCCAGAGGTACATCGTCGCGCGCGGTGGCGTCGCATCGAAGCCTGCGTCGCGCAGCGCTCCAACCGCCGCGTCCCGCCGCGCCTGGAATTCCGCGACGTTTCCGGGCACCCACTCGGCGGACGTCTCGAGCGCTGCGCGCGCAGCCGCCTGCACGGCAAGGAACTGCCCGGTATCGACGAACGACTTCACGCGGGCGAGCGCAGCGATCACCTCCGCGCTGCCTGCCGCCCAGCCGATCCGCCAGCCGGTCATGTTGTACGTCTTCGAGAACGAGTGGAACTCCACGGCGATCTCCCGCGCCCCCTCGATCTCGAGAATGCTCGGCGGACGGTACCCGTCGAATGCGATCTCGCTGTACGCGTTGTCGTAGACGAGCAGGATGTCGTGTTTCAGACAGAACTCGACGGCGCTCTCCAGGTACGCGCGCGGCGCAATCGCGGCTGTCGGATTGTTCGGGTAGTTCAGGTAGAGGATCCGCGCCGTCCGCACGACATCCGCGGGCAGCTCCTCGAGCGGGATCAGGAAGTCGTTCTCCGGACGGAGCGGAACCGCGTGCGGCCGCCCACCGGCGAGGAGCGTACCACCGACGTACGGCTGGTATCCGGGATCGGGCAGGATCGTGCTGTCCCCGGGCGAGACGTACGCGAACGCGAGATGCGCGATGCCTTCCTTCGAGCCGATGAGCGGCAGGAGCTCACGGTACGGATCGAGCTCGACGCCGAAGCGCTGGGCCATCCATGCGGCCACGCTCTCGCGGTACGCGGGCAGGCCGAGCTGGAAGGGGTAGCGGTTCATTGCGATGTCGCGCGTCGCTGCGACCAGCGCCTCGACGGCCGCCGGCGGCGGCGCCAGGTCCGCGTCGCCCGCCCCGAGGTCGATCACGTCCACGCCGCGTGCGATCAGCTCCCGCTTGATCTGCGGGACATCAGCCAGCGGGTACGGCGGGAAGTTGTCGAAACGGCCTGCAAGCCGGATGCGTGTCATGCTTCTGCTCCTGACGGACGCGCCTGCGCCCGCTCTTCATCGGTGTCCCTGCGTGCGCGCACCACCCGGTTGCGCACGGTCGTCATGCCCTGCAGCTCGACTTCGACCTCGTCGCCCTCGCGCAGCGGGCCTACGCCTTCCGGTGTCCCCGTCGCAATCACGTCGCCCGGCTCGAGCGTCATGATGCGCGAGATGTAGGCGATGAGCGCCGGAATCCCGAACACCATGTCGCTCGCACGGCCGTACTGGCGCCGCTCGCCGTTCACGCGGCAGCAGATCTCGAGTGTGCGCCAGTCGACGCCGTCGGCGGGTACCATCCGCCCGATCGGGCAGAACGTGTCGTAGCCCTTGGCCCGCGTGAACTGAACGTCCCGCTTCTGCAGGTCGCGTGCGGTGACGTCGTTGAGCGGGGCGTAACCGGCCACGTAGGAGAGCGCGTCCTCCTCGGACACGTCCCGCGCGCGCTGGCCGATCACGACTGCGATCTCCGCCTCGTGCTCCACCTGCTCCGACTCCGGCGGGAGCACGATCGCGCCGCCATTCTCGATCACCGCGGATGGCGGCTTCAGAAACAGGAGCGGCTCGGCAGGTATTTCGTTGCCCAGCTCCCGCGCGTGACCCGCGTAATTGCGGCCGACGCAAACGATCTTGCCGGGCCTGCGATCAAGGTTTCCCATGACGGCTAGACTATGACCGGCGCAGTCGCTTCGCCAGCGACCGGGTGCCCGGCGTAGAACGTCCGCAGCTGCGCGGCGAGCTCCGACCAGGGGCCGGTGCGCAGTGGTGCGGGCGGCAGCGAGCCGAGGAAGTAGCTGCCGTACGACTTTTCCAGCACGCGCCTGTCCAGCAGCACGATTGCGCCGCGGTCTGCACGCGACCGGATCAGCCGACCGAACCCCTGCTTAAGGCGGAGTGCGGCGTGTGGCAGCATGTAGGAGCGGAAGCTGTTGCCACCCTCGCGGTCGATCGCCTCCAGTCGCGCTGCCGTGAGGGGCTCGCCGGGCACCTTGAACGGGAGTTTCGTGATGAGGAGCCCGCGCAACGGATCGCCGGGCACGTCCACGCCCTCCCAGAAGGAGGCGACGCCGAGCAGGATGCCGCGTCCGCTTGCGATGAACTCGTTCAGCAGGCGTGCCCGCGCTGCCTCCCCCTGTACGAAGAGCGGCCAGCGACCGCCGGTGCCGCGCCCGCGCAGCGCGGCCGCAACGTTACGCAGCGAGCGATACGACGTGAACAGCGCGAACAGTCCGCCGTCGCTCGCGCGCGCCATGTCCTCGATCACCGTGCCGATCACTTCATCGAAGCGTGCACTCTCGTCGCCGCGGGGGACCGGCAGGTCCGTGGGGACGGCCAGCAGCGTCTGCTGCTGAAAATCGAACGGCGACTCGTAGGCGGCCTCGCGAACACGCAGCCCTGCGCCGAGACCGAGGCGCTCGCGCATGAAGCCGAAGCCGGCCCGCGTCGCGAGCGTTGCGGAGGTGAGGATCGCGGTGTCGACGCGCTCGAACAGCGCGTCGCGCAGTGCGGGTGCAAGATCGATCGGCGCCGCGCGTGCAGCCACGGACGCTTCCCTGCCGTTGCCACCACCGCGCCGCTCGATCCAGCGCACGAGCGGAAACGGATCGGGTGCGCTGCGGAACACCGTCGCGAGCGACTCGACCGCGCTGCGCACGCGGTTCTCGAGCCCCTGCAGCTCGACCAGTGACTCCTCCAGCGACTCCGCCCAGCGACGGTCCTGCTGGACGCGCTCGCGCAGCCCGCTGATACCGCGTGCGACCTCATCGAGCACCGACTGCAGCCCGGCAAGTACGACACCCGGCCCCTCGATCCATTCCTGATCGGCGGCGTAGCCTTCCTCGAGCCGGACCACGCCGTCCCACGACGACCAGGTCAGCTGCTCCAGCTGCACGAAGAAGTCGAGTGCCTGCTCACGTGCGCGCTCCACGCGTTCCCGCACGTGGGCGAGGTGCTGCAATGCATCGTCGCGCAGGAGATCGTCCTGCTGCGCCTTCAGCCGGGACTCGACCGCAGGCAGGGCGCCCCTGCCGCGTCGCTCGAGCCGCGACAGCAGCCGCAGCACACCGCGCCGCGTGACCTGCGCGCCGAGGTGTTCCGTCGCTGCGTCCTCGAGGTTGTGCGCCTCATCGAGGACGACGCGTCGGTACGCGGGCAGCACGGCCGGCTCCGTGTAGTTGCCCTGCAGCCGGCGCACGGCGAGGTCGCTGAAGAGCAGGTGGTGATTGACGACCAGGATGTCGGCGGACGCGGCCTCACGGCGCGAGCGCTGGTAGAAGCACTGCTCGAAGTGCGGGCAGCGCGCGCGCAGGCAGACATCGGCGTCGCTCGCCACTTCCTCCCACAGCTCGGCTGACGGCTCGAACGGCAGGTCCTGCCGTGTCCCGTCGCGCGTCGTCTCGAGCCATTCGAGGAGCGCCCGCATCTCTGCCTGCTGGCCGTCGTCGAACAGCTGTGTCTGACCGAGTGCGGCGAGCCGCGCGCGGCGGATCGAGACGTAGTTGCCGCGCCCCTTCACGAGCGCGAAGCGGAACGGTGCACCGAGTGCACGTCGAAGAAACGGCAGGTCCTTACCGACGAGCTGCTCCTGCAGGTTGATGGTATTCGTCGACACGACCGTGCGCTCGCGGTTCGCGACCGCCCAGGCGATTGCGGGCACGAGGTAGGCGACCGACTTGCCGGTACCGGTGCCCGCCTCGTAGACGCCGATGCCGCCATCGTTATAGGTGCGGGCAATCGCGCGGGCCATCTCCCGCTGTGTCGGACGATCCTCGTAGAGCGGGTGCGCGACGCTGATCGCGCCGCCCGGCGCGAGCACGGCTTCGACCGCATCCTCGTCGATCGGCGTCAGCTCCTCGGACACTGCGGGCTCGACCACGACGTACAGCTCGCACGCGGCGTTGTCGACGATCGCGAGGCCGATTCCCTGCGCGTACAGTCGCGCTGCGACCTGCAGGTCCGCCTCGGACGGCGTGAGGTCGCCGGATGGATGGTTGTGGATCAGGAGCGAGCCGGGCTCGGCATCGCGTGCGGCGGCAAGCACGGCGGTGGCATGGCCGCGCGCGACGACGCGAGGCTCCATGACGAGGCCGTTGTCGTCCACGTGAGCGACAAAGCAGACCTCGTTGCCGCGGGCACGTGCGATCTCGGCGCGCAGCACGGCCGCCGCGGGCGGCGCGAGCTCGAGCGTACGACCGACCCGGGTCCGCGGGACCTCACCTCGGGGATCTGCCACGGCTCAGGTCTTCAGCGTCTTCTTCCGCGCCGCCGGGAACAGCACGTTGTTCAGGATGAGCCGGTAGCCAGGGGAATGCGGGTGCAGCGCCAGGTCCGTCGGCGCATCGCCGATCTGGTGCTGCGGGTCCTCGGGATCGTGCCCGCCGAGGAACGTCCACGTGCCCTTGCCGAAGTTGCCGTGGATGTACTTCACCCAGGGCGCTCCCTCCTCCTCGGCAAGCACCACCACGCCGGGCTTGAGCCGGTCACGGCGGAAGCTCGTCGTCAGGCCGTAGAAGTCGTTCAGCACGTTCTCGTGGTTCTGCACGAGCATCGCGGGCACCGGGTCGAACTTCGCGCTGAAGTCGAAGAGCTGGAATGCGCCGAGCGGCTGACGCCACGGCGTGTTGACCTGGTGACCGTCGATATCGCTGAACGAGTTGACGCCCGCGTTCGTCTGCACTTCCGCGTTCACGAAGGCCATCGTCCGGTCCCACTGCATCTTTGCCGTCGCATCCGGGTCGATCGGCGTGCCATCGGCGAACGGCGCGGCAATGTCGACGCCCATTGCGGCGAGTGCGAGCTCGATCGTCTCCGTCGCGGTGCACATCGCGAACAGGAAGCCGCCGTCCGCGACGTAGCTGCGGATCTCCTCCGCGACCCGCTTCTTCAGCGCGGGGACGCTTGGCTCTCCCAGCTCGCGCGCGTTCGCCTCGTTGATGCGCACCGCCTCCTGCAGCCACGGCGCACCCGCAGAGCTGATGTAGAACTTGGAGTACTGTCCCGTGAAGTCCTCGTGATGGAGATGCAGCCAGTCGTACTCGCCCAGCCTCCCCTGCACGACTTCCGGGTCCCACAGCTTGTCGTACGAGATATCGGCATACGTCAGGGCGAGCGTTACGGCATCGTCCCAGGGATTGACGTTGCTCGGCGTGTAGACCGCGATCCGCGGAGCCTTCTCCAGGATCACGACCTCCATGTTCTCCTCCGCGATCCGGCTCCGGATCGCGGCCGCGTCCGCGGCGCCGGTCGGCTGAACCGCAACACCTCGAAGTGCAGCCTCGCGCCGGACGTCGGACCGGTCGGGCAGGAGGAAGGAGCCGGAGCGGTAGTTGAGCAGCCACTCCGCGGTGAGTCCCTGCTCGAGCACCCAGTACGTCAGGCCGTACGCCTTGAGGTGATCCGTCTGCTCGCGGTCCATCGGCACGAGCAGGTACTGGCCCGCGGCGGGCAGTGCTGCTGACGCGAGCAGTGCGAGCGTTACGATCACCAGGCGCTTCATCATGGTTCCCTTCCTGCTGCTACTGCGACGACGACAAACGTGCATTCAGCTGATCGAGCAACTGACGGGCCTGCGGCGCCAGCGCGCTGCGCGGATGCTCCAGAATGAGCCGCTCCGCGAGGACCTGGGCCTCCGCCAGTCCCTCGGGCTGGCGGGTCAGTGTACGGGCGAGTGCGAGCATTGCACCGGGCGCCTCCTGCGACCGCGGCAGCTCGTCGATGATCTGGCGCCACGCCTGCTCCGCCAGTGCGGGCAGGTCCGCGCGCTGGGCCGTGCTCGCCGCGAAGTCGAGCAGCGCCGCGCGCTCGCGCGCGGCGAGCGCGCGCGACTCGTTCAGCAGCAGTTCCACGGCCGCGCCACGCTCCCCCTCCGTCAACAACGCCAGTGCCTGACCCACGAGCCTGCCGCCGACCGGCGACGTCCGGCGCAGCAGTGTGACGAGCGCAATCGTCTCCGTGGCGTCCGCCCCGCTCAGCGCCGGCGCCGCATTCATCAGCTCATTGCGCGCGCGCTCGATGTCGCCACGGATGAGCAGCACACGGCCTCGCACGCGTGCTGCATGCGGACCGCGCGCACCGGCGGCAAGCAATTGTGCTTCGTCGAGTCGCCCGCTGTCGACGAGTGCACCACCGACGGCGCCGACCAGCGCATCGGTCTCGATCGCGTCGGGATACTCCACGCGGAACGAGTCGAGCTGGGCGACGGCAGCGTCCAGGTCACCGGCTCGCGCAGCGAGCTCGATCCGGATCGCCAGGGACTGGCGCCGCTCGGGCGAGCCCGCGTCCAGCTCTCCCTCGAGGGAGGCGTACTCGCGGACCGCGCGTGCGGTGTCGCCGACGATGAGGGCGAGCTCTGCGACGCGTGTTCGCAGCGCCAGGAGCTGCTCCTCCGGCGCGTCGAGCGACAGCAGCTCACCGTACGCCCAGTACGCGAGTGTGGGCAGCCTGCTGCCATCCGCGCGCCGGGCGACCTCGAGCAGGTAGCTCCGTCGTGCCTTCGGCTCCATGCTGGCCGCGGCCTCGCGTGCGATGCGCAGGCCCTCATCCGCAAGGCCGGCATCGATCGCGACCTGTGTCGCGGCACGCACGCGCTCCGGCGACATCGGCGGCTCCATCAGTGAGCGGATCAGGTACCGCACGACGGCGGCGCCGCCGTCCGGCATCTGCGCGAGCCGTCGCTGCACGAGCAGGAACCCCTGCCCGTCCTCGTCGATCGCGCGCTCCCACTCGCGCACCGCGCGCTCGCCGTCGCCAATCGCGGCGTACAGGTCGCCGAGCTCGAGCGCCAGTGCATCGTCTCGCCTGACCCGCTCCCGGCCCAGCTGCAGCACCTCGAGTGCGCGCTGGTAATCGCCGCGCTGCTGCCAGACGCGCGCGACCTCGCGGTACGGTGTCTCGACGTCCGGCGCCGCACGGATCCACCACTCTGCAGCGCGCTCGATCCCCGCGATGCTGTCGAGCATCGAGTAGGCGCGCACACGCATCTGGTTGCCGATGGGCGAGTCCGGGTCCTCGTCGATCAGACGATCGACGTAAGGCAGCAGCTCCTCGGTGCGCCCCTCGACCGCGAGGATCCGCTCGAGCGAGATGATCGCGCTGAGCGACTGCGGATCCTTGTCGAGGATCCGACGCAGGGCAGTGTCAGCCGCTGCCAGGTCGCCGCGCTGCTCCAGCTCCATGGCCGTGCGCAGATCCGCGAGCGCCGCGTCGATCGCTGCGGATGCGGACTGCGGCTTCGGCGCCTGGGCCGAGCGCGTACCCTGTGCGAGCGCACCGGTCGCAACCGACACACTGAGTGCCAGTGCACTCACGGCCGTCGCCAGATGGTACCTGCTGCGAGCCATCACTCAACGAGGCTCCGGCGCGGTCTCCCGCGCCCGGTTCAGCCGCTCGAAGTACTCGAGCACGAGCCTCCGGTACGCGGGTGGCAGCCCGTTCAGCTCCTCCGGTGTCGGCATGCGGTAGCGCGCAGCAGGATCCAGCAGCGCCGGATCGATCGGCAGCGCCTCGTTCGCGCCAATGCCGCCCGGCCGTTCCGCAACGCGCTCGTCCGTCTGCTCATCGCGCTCCAGCGAGCGCCCCGCATCGAGCAGCCGATGGAACAGTCGCTCCTGCCTCGCGCGCGTCTCCGGGGTCAGTCGGCCGCCCTCCATCTGGCGAGCGATCTGTTCCGCTTCGCGCGCGAGCGCATCGATGTCGCCAAGCACGTTGTCGCGACCGCCGACGTTCTGGCTGACCTCATCGAGCTGGTGCGCGATGTTGCGCTGCTGCGTGCTGAGGCGCTGGAGCTCGCGCGCCATCGCGCTGGGACTGAGGTTCATCGGCAACAGCGAGCTGGTCTGGCCGTTGAGCGAGCCCTGCTGCTGCGCAGCGTCGGCGAGCTGCTGCAGGGCCTGCTGCAGCCCCGTGCCGGATTCCTGCTGCTGCATCTGCTGCGCGTTGTTCAGGAGCGCCAGCGCGAGACGGTTGAGCGCGTCCACCGTCTGCTCGGCCTCCTGCGTGGGCAGCCCCTGCTGACCGTTCGACTGCGCCAGCCCCTCGAGCGTCTGCTGCATGCTGACGTTGGCGCGACCCAGCGCGGCACCGACCTCACGGCTCAGCATACCCGAGCGCTGCCCGGTCTCGTTCAGGTTGCGGCCGAGCTGCTGCAGCCCCTGCTGCAGCGCTGCCTGCTCGGAGCGCATCCCTTCCAGGCCACTGCCTGCGCCCTGGCCGCCGGAGCCCTGCTGGCCGCCCTGTGAGCCGCCCTGCTGCTGGCCACCCTGCCCGCCCTGCTGCTGGCCACCCTGCCCGCCCTGCTGCTGCCCGGCGCCCTGCGCCGCCTGCTGGCCCTGCTGCTGCCCCGCGCCCTGCTGACCGGCCTGCTGCTGCCCCTGTCCGGCCTGCTGTGCGCCCTGAGCGCCGGCCTGCTGCTGCGCGCCCTGCTGTCCCTGCTGCGCGCCCCGCTGGCCCTGCTGCTGGGCACCCTGCTGCCGGCCGCCGCTCTGCTGCTGGCCCTGCTGCTCGCGGCCCTGGTGCTGCTCGCCTTGGCGCTGGCCCTGGCCGCTCTGCGGCGGCGGCTCCGTGCCGATCCGGATCTCCGGGCGCGGCAGGCGCGGCAGCGACGGCAGCTGGAACGGATCCGGCCCCTGCCCGGCAGAATCGGGCTGCTCGCCCTGCTGTCGCTTCTTCATCTCCTCGAGCAGCGCCTGCTGGCGCTCCGCGAGTGCGAGCGCCTCCTGTGTGGCCTGCTGCACCTGCTGCTCGACCTCGGACTTCCACTGCGCGCTCATCTCGCCGCGCGCCTGGTCGAGGGCCTGCGCTGCCTGCTCGAGCTGCTGCGCGGCCTGCTCGGCGCTCTGCTGCGCCTGTGACTGCTGGCGGGCCTGCGCCTGCTGCGCCGCCTGCTGCTGCGCCTGCCGCGCCTCCTGCATCTGCTCCGCCGCCTGCGCGGTCTGCTGTGCGGTCTCCTGCTCGCCCTGCGACTCGAGCTTCTGCTCGAGCTCGGCGAGCGCCTGCGCGAGCGCCTGGCTCTGCTGCGCCAGCTCGCGCTGATCCGCTGCGCGGGCCGACGCATCGCCCTGCTTCATCTCCTCGGCCATCGCGCGCTGCTGCGTCGCCAGCTCGCGCGCCTCCTGCGCCCGCGCCGACATCTCCTGCTCGAGCGCTGCCCGACGCAGCAGCTCCATGCTGCGTGCGAGCTGCGCGCGCATCTCCTCCTGCTGGCCGGCCATCTGCTCGAGTGCGCGCTGCACCTCTTCCGGATCGAGGTTCTCGAGCGCGCGGCGCATCTGCTCCATCTGCTCGCGCAGCTCCGGCGTGAGCAGCTGGTCGTAGAGGTCGCGCAGCTCCTGCATCCGCTGCTGCAGTTCGGCGTCCTCGAGCCCCGCGGCCCGCATCGCACGAATCAGCGACTCCAGCCGCTCCCGCATCGCCTCCGCCTCGCCGACCATGCGCTCCTGCTCGGCGAGCGCCCGTCCGGCCTCCTGTGCTTCCTGGAAGCCCATCTGCTGCGCGTCGCCGGCGCGACCGCCGCCGTTGCCGGAGCTGCGGCGCGCGTTCGCTGCGCGCGCACGACGCTCCAGCTCCGTCGTCGACTGCTGCAGCGACTCGGCGGCGCGCGCGAGCTCCGTCGCGTCACGCACCGCCTCTTCCGCCTGGCGCGCGGCCTCCTGGCGCAGTGCGTCCCGGCCCGGCAGCCAGAGCGCGTACACGTCACTCTCCCCGACCTGCCGGCGCGGCGAGTTGTCGGTGACGCGCACGAGGTACTTCAGCGTGTCGCCGGGGAGCAGGCCGCGCTCGGTCGCATCGAGCACTGCGCGCAGCAACGCTCGATCACCGGATGCGAGGTCGATCGACTGCTCGACGGCAGGTTCCCGCTCGCCCTGCGCACTGACGCGCCAGCTGACGAGCGTTGCGGAGGAGAGGCCGTAATCGTCGCGCGCCTCACCGGCGACGAGCTGACGCAGGTCCGGCGCGATCACCGTGTCGGTGCCCGGGAACGTGACGATTGCCTGCGGCGCCGCATCCGCGATCAGCGTGATCTCGAGCGGTGCGGGATCGAGTGCGGGCGCGCTGCCGGTTGCATCACGCAGTGTCCACGCGAAGACGCCGCTGCGCGTCGGCACGATGCGACCGGTGAACGTGCCACCGTCGACGTCGAGTGCGTGCGACGCGTCCGCGCTCTCCAGCATGGCCGCGGCCAGCGGACGTGTGGTGCGACCGCTCACGACGATCGTCGTGCCTTCCTCGACCTCCAGGGGCGGGATGTCCGTCTGGTACCGCTCGACGCCGCGTCCGACGTACGCGGGCGGGCGCACCTCGACCACGAGGTCCGCCACGAGCATAGGATCGACGGGCGTGACCGTGAAGCGCTCCGAGCGCGCGCCGTCCGGCGTCGTGACCCAGTACGTCGTCGGGGTCTCGACGCGCGGGATCACGGCGACCGCGTTGTCGCCGATCACCTCGAGTGTGCGCTGGCGCGGCACGTCACCCTGAGCCCGCCACGCGACCGCCGCGGCCGTGCGACCCGGCGCGCGCACCCGCACCTCGAAATCGCTGCCGCGCGCGACCTCGGCGTTGCCGGGCTCGACGGTGATCGGGGGAAGTGGCGGCGGCGACAGGTGTGCGACGGGATGGAGCATCGGTGACCAGCTCGCCGCGGACCGGTCCGGTGATGCGAAGCCCAGGACGCCCACGAGCAGGACGAGCGCACCGAGCGATGCGAGTGCGAGTGTGCGACGCCGGCGCGCACGCTCGCCCAGCGCACCTTCGAGCTCGCGCGCGCTCCGCCCCAGGAGCTGGGGCATGAGGCGCGCACCGGCGCGATGAACCAGCGCTTCGGACGTTCCGGGCGGCGTCGCATGCTGGAGCTCGAGCAGCGAGCGCAGCTCACCCGGTGGCAACCCGAGCCGGGACTCGGTGTCGGCGGCAACGCGGGGCGCGTCCAGGGGCCGCAGCCAGCGGCGGACGGCGTGATACGCGAGGCCACCCGCGGCGAGGGCCGCGACGAGCTCCAGCACCAGCGGCGCAATGCTCGGCGCCCGCCAGCCGGTCCAGGCACCCAGCAGCCACGCGACGAGCAGCGCTGCGGGAATCGCCGCTGCGACCGCCGCCACGATCGCGACGACGACTGCGGCGCGGATGCGGCGACGTGTGGACTCGACAATGGCTCGAAGATCGGGTGCCGGTGTCATGATACCACCTGCGCGAGCGCATAGACGAAAAGGTTGACGCCCATTCGGAACGCCAACTCACGGACCTCGGGCGGATCGTTGTATCGGTCTGCATCTTCCCAGCCATTGCCGAGATCGGTCTCGTAGCTGTAGAAGACGACGAGCCGGCCGTCGTGGAAGATGCCGAACGCCTGCGCGGGTTTTCCGTCGTGCAGGTGGATCTTGGGGATCCCGCGCGGGAAGTCGTAGAACGAGTGGAAGACCGGATGATCCGCCGGGATCTCCGTCAGCTCATACTCCGGAAACACGCGTCGGATCTCACGGCGGAAGCTCTCGTCCATGCCGTAGTTGTCGTCCGCGTGCAGGAAGCCGCCGTTCATCAGGTAGCGGCGCAGCAGCCGGACCTCCTCCTCCGTGAAACGGACGTTGCCGTGCCCGGTCATGTAGAGGTACGGGTACGTCCACAGGTCGGGGTCCGTCAGCCGTGTCTGGGCCGGCCGGCTCGCGACGGCCAGCCCCGTGCGGCGTCCGATCTCGCGCAACAGGTTGGGCAGGCCCGAGGGGTTCGCGTACCAGTCGCCGCCTCCGCCGTACTGCAGCTGGGCGATCGTCAGGACAGGGTCCGGTGCCGGACGGGCGGCCAGCGCGACGGCGGCAGAGATGACGACGGGCAGCAGCCGGATCACTCGGTTCCTTCCTCCTGCTCTGCGGCCTGGGCGAGGGTGATCGCGTAGGCGTCGTTGCGCGAGAGGCCGGTTCGCTGCGCGACCTCGCGGGCGACGGCGCTGGGCCGACCACCCGCCTCGAGCAGACGACGCGCGAGCTTCGCGACATCTTCGGGACTCGCCTCTGCCCGCGTCGCACCGCCCAGCACCACGACGACCTCGCCTTTCGGCTCGCCCGATTCCTCGTAGTAGGCGACGGCCTCGGCAAGGGTTCCGCGCACGAACGTCTCGTGCAGCTTGGTCAGCTCCCGGGCCACGACCACGGGACGCTCCCCGCCACAGTGTGTCTTCAGATCGAGCAGCAGACGCTGCAGCCGTGCCGGGCTCTCGTAGAGCACCGCCGTGTGCGGCAGCGTGGCCAGCTCCTGGAACAGCGCGTCACGCTCACCGCGTGCGCGCGGGACGAATCCGTAGAAGGTGAACGGCACGGCGGGCAGACCCGAGCCGACCAGGGCAGCCAGCAGTGCCGAAGCGCCGGGGACCGGGACCACGGTGTGACCGGCGTCGAGCACCCGTCGCACGATGCGCTCACCGGGATCCGACAGAATCGGCGTTCCGGCATCGGAGACGAGCGCGAGGGTCTCGCCGGCATCGAGCCAGTCGACAACCTGCCCGGCGCGCGCCGCCTCGTTGTGCTCGTGCGCGGAGACCAGCGGGGTTTCGATGCCGTAATGCCGCAGCAGGACGGCCGTGCGCCGCGTGTCCTCCGCCAGCACCCTGTCCGCCTCACGGAGCACATCCAGCGCCCGGTGGGTCACATCCCCCAGATTGCCGATCGGTGTGCTCACAATATACAGAATTGACATCGACTTACGGTAGACCTCCGCGGGCGGTACGAAAAGCGGGGCGGCGGTCGATACCGCCGCCCCGCTGCTGCGGGTGCCCAGGAACGCCTACAGGTGCTCCTGCAGCTTCCGCTCGAGATACTGCTTCGGCACCGCGCCGACCACCGTGTCGACGTGCTTGCCGTCCTTGAAGAACAGAATGCTGGGGATCGAGCGAATGTTGTACTTCATCGCCGTCTGCTGATTCGCATCGACGTCCAGCTTGGCGACCTTCACCTTGTCGGCGTATTCGGCAGCAAGCTGTTCCATCACCGGAGCCACCATCCGGCAGGGTCCGCACCATGCCGCCCAGAAGTCCACGATCGTGAGGCCCTGGCCCTGTTCGACCTCGGTGCTGAAGTTGCTGTCCGAGACGTTGACCGGACCGCCGTTACCCGCCATTACGCTTCTCCTCTTTTCCTCCGCGCGCATGGCTGTGGCTCTGCACGCGTGTTAGCTTGCCGCCCCGCAGTGGTTTGCAAGAAACCGGCCCCGGAGCGCACCGTGGAACGTGTACTGGATCATGTCGCGATCGCAGTTCCCTCGATCGACGACGCACTTCCTCAATACGAAACCCTGATCGGCGCGCGCGGTTCCCTCCCGGAGACCGTCGCGTCGCAGGGCGTGCGCGTGGTCTTCATCGGCAGCGGCCCGGCGGCCGTCGAGCTGCTCGAGCCGCTCCGCGCAGATTCGCCGGTTGCGCGCTTTCTCGAGAAGCGCGGACCGGGACTCCACCACATCGCGTATCGCGTCGCAGACATCGAAGCCGCGCTTGCCGAGCAGATCGCCGCGGGTGTCGAGCCGATCGACCGCGTGCCGCGCGCCGGCGCGCACGGCAGGCGCGTCGCCTTCCTGCATCCGCGCAGCTTCTCCGGCGTGCTCGTGGAGCTGGTCGAGGCGTCCGACGCCGCCTGAGAGTCGGTCCGCTAGCGCAGGTTCGTGATCCGCTCGACCGCGATCTGCTCGATCAGCCAGGTCCGCCCCTTACTGTACACGAGCGTAAAGGGCACGACCGTCGAGCGCCGGTCGGGCAGCACCATGCGCACGAGCAGCTGCGTAGCGACATCGCGGCGGCCCGGCACGATCTGCTCGCCCTCGATCGAATAATCCTGGTGTCGCAGGATCGACGCGAGCGCGAACATGCGGTCGTCGATCTCCTTCTGCGTGTCGCGCTGGGAGACCGGACCGTCCATCGTGCCGAACAGCCGGGCCATCGTGTCCAGGTCGTTCGCGTTTGCTGCGCGCAGGAACTGCTCGACGACGAGTGCGGGCGCCACGCTCGCGGCGGGCCCGCTGGGCGCCGGCGCCTGGCTGGAGCTGCACGCCGCGGCGGCGACCAGGACGATCAGGGCGAGGGCAGTGCGTCGTAGCATTCGGATCCGCCTGTCCGTGAGGGCACGCGGGAAAGTCTGAGCCGCCCGCTGGACTGTCAAGCCGTCGTGGCCCCCGCCGCGACCTCCTCACGGAACTGCAGCTGCCCGTTGTCGACGTCCACGACGAGCGTATCCCCCTCCGAGAACTCGCCTTCGAGCAGCCGGACCGCGAGCGGGTTCTGCACCAGCCGCTGGATCGCCCGCTTGAGTGGCCGCGCGCCGAACGCGGGATCGTACCCCTCGCTGGCGATGAAGTCGAGGGCCTCGTCGGTGAAGCGCACCGTGATCCCGCGCTCCGCGAGCATGCTGCGCACACGCTCCAGCTGCAGCCCGACGATCTGGTGCAGCTCCTCCTTGCCGAGCGGGTGGAACACGATGATGTCGTCGACGCGGTTCAGGAACTCCGGCCGGAAATGCCGCCGCAGCTCCGCGAGCACGATGCGCTCGGTCTCCTGCCAGTCTCCGCCGCTCCGCTCCAGGATCTGGTGACTGCCGATGTTGGACGTCATGATGACGACCGTGTTCCGGAAGTCGACCGTGCGGCCCTGCGAGTCCGTCAGCCGCCCGTCGTCGAGGATCTGCAGGAACACGTTGAACACGTCCTGGTGCGCCTTCTCGATCTCGTCGAACAGGATGACGCTGTACGGGCGGCGGCGCACCTTCTCCGTGAGCTGGCCGCCCTCCTCGTAGCCGACGTATCCCGGCGGTGCACCGATCAGGCGCGCGACGGCGTGGCGCTCCATGTACTCCGACATGTCGATGCGCACCATCGCGTCCTCGTCGTCGAAGAGGAACTCGGCGAGCGCACGCGCCGTCTCCGTCTTGCCGACGCCCGTGGGCCCGAGGAAGATGAAGCTGCCGATCGGCCGGTTGGGGTCCTGCAGGCCCGCCCGGCTGCGCCGCACGGCGTCCGCCACGGCCGTGACCGCCTCGCGCTGCCCGATCACCCGCGACGCGAGCACCTCGTCCAGCCGCAGCAGCCGCTCCTTCTCGGACTCCATCATCCGCGAGACGGGAATGCCCGTCCACCGCGAGACGACTTCCGCGATGTCCTCCGCGTCGACTTCCTCCTTCAGGAACTTGCCCTCGCGCTGCAGCTCCTCCAGCCGCGCCTCGGCTGCGGCCAGCTCCTGCTCGGTCTTTGGAATCTCGCCGTACTGGATCTCCGCGGCGCGCGCGAGGTCCGCGCTCCGCTGCGCCCGCTCCATCTCGACCTTCAGCTCGTCGATGTGCTCCTTCAGCTCGCGGATGCGCTGGATCTGCGCCTTCTCGGCCTGCCAGCGCGCCTTCATGCCGCTCACGCGCTCGCGCAGATCCGCCAGCTCCTGGTCGATGCGCTCGCGCCGCTCGACCGCGCCCTTCTCCTGCTCCTCCGCGAGCGCGGTCCGCTCGATCTCGAGCTGCATGATGCGACGCTCGACCTCGTCGATCTCCTGCGGCAGCGAGTCGATCTCGATGCGCAGCCGTGAGGCCGCCTCGTCGATCAGGTCGATCGCCTTGTCGGGAAGGAAACGGCCGCCGATGTAGCGGTCCGACAGGCGCACGGCAGCGACGAGCGCGCTGTCCGTGATGCGCACGCCGTGGTGCACCTCGTAGCGCTCCTTGAGCCCGCGCAGGATCGCGATCGCGTCCTCCACGCTCGGCTCACCGACGTACACCGGCTGGAAGCGACGCTCGAGTGCGGCGTCCTTCTCGATGTTCTCGCGGTACTCGTCGAGCGTGGTTGCGCCGACCACGCGCAGCTCGCCGCGTGCGAGCGCGGGCTTCAGCATGTTGCCCGCGTCCATCGCGCCCTCGGCCTTGCCCGCACCGACGAGCGTGTGCAGCTCGTCGATGAAGACGATGTAGCGACCCTCGGCCTCCGTGATCTCCTTCAGCACGGCCTTGAGCCGCTCCTCGAACTCGCCGCGGAACTTCGCGCCCGCGATGAGCGCGGCCAGGTCGAGCTGCACGAGCCGCTTGTCACGCAGCGACTCGGGCACGTCACCGCTCACAATACGCTGCGCGAGGCCCTCGACGATCGCCGTCTTGCCGACGCCGGGCTCGCCGATCAGTACCGGGTTGTTCTTCGTGCGACGGCTGAGCACCTGCACGACGCGGCGGATCTCCTCGTCGCGGCCGATGACCGGATCCAGCTTGCCACGCCGCGCAACCTCCGTCAGGTCACGCGTGAAGCGCTCGAGCGCGCGGTACTTCTGCTCGGGCTCCTGGTCCGTCACGCGGTGCGGGCCGCGCACCGCCTCCAGTGCCTCGCGCAGGCCCTGCTCGGTCGCGCCCTGCTCCTGCAGCAGCTCGCGCGTGAAGGAGCCGCGCTTCTCCGCGAGCGCGAGCAGCAGATGCTCAGTGGACACGTACTCGTCCTCGAGCGAGCGCGCCGCCTGCTCGGCGAGGTCGAAGATCTGGTTCAGCTCGCGGCTCACCGTCGGCTGCGTGACGCCCGACTGCTTCGGCAACCGATCGATGCGCGCGTTCAGCGACTCGCGCAGCCGCGTGATGTTCACGCCGACTTTCTGGAGGATGGGCACAACGATCGACTCCTCCTGCGCGAGCAGTGCGCTCAGCAGGTGGACGTCCTCGATCGCCGGGTTGCCGCGACGCTGTGCGTCCTGCGCAGCAGCCTGAATGGATTCCGCGGCTTTTACGGTCAGCCGGTCGGGATTCAACACATGACACCTCTCGTCGAAAGACGACCGTCAATCGGGCAAGCGTCATGCCCCGGTCCGCTGCCGATTCGGCAGCGGACCGGGCGATTTCGGATGGCCTCCGGCCGTTCGTGCAGGCTACAGGTGCGGGCCGAGGAAGAGCGCGTTCGCGAAGGGCTGAAATGTCCCGTACCAGAAGTGGCGGAACAGCGGGTCGTCGGCGAACAGGATGACGCGGCCGCTGCCGACGCGCCGGTTGGCGAGCCAGCTCGCGTTGGACAGCCGCTGCAGGTTCCGCTCGCTGATGACGCCGCTCACCTTCTCGAGTGCGTCCGGGAAGTACGCGGCGGTCTCGAAGTTCTCGTCCGGCTCGAAGACCGCGCCGCCGGAATGCAGCACATAGAGCGCGCCGTCGCTCGTGCCGACGCCGAAGCCGAGCGGGTGATCGCGGTCGACGCGCGCGCGCACGATCGTGCCCGGCACGTCCTCCTCGAAGTCCTCCAGCTCACGCGCCTGCCGCCCGCGCAGCGCGCGCTCGATGCGCGACTCCTCGGGGTGCTCGGGCGCGTTGCGCACCTTGATGTCCGCGATGGGTGCCGCGATCGACCGCGCGGAGGTGCCGACGGCGATCAGGGTGCCCCCTGCCCTGACGAACGCCTCGAGCGCATCCTTTGCCGACTGGTCGAACGCGGCACCGCTCGCCTCGGGCAGAACGATGACGTCCCACTCGCGGAGCGGCGCGCTGCGCACGCGTGCGGCGTCGAGGACATCGTAGTCCAGGCCGAGCGTGTGGTCGAGGAAGAACCAGAACGCACCCGCCGAGGTCGCGTACACGCCTTCGCCCATGACGAGCGCGACGCGCGGTGCACGCACCGTGTAGGCGCTGCCGGTCCCGAGGTCGGGTCCTGCGGTCGTGCGACCACTCGTCACCGGGATCGCGGAGGGCGGCAGCTCTGCGCGCGCGATGCGTACGTCGAACGAGTCGGCACCGAAGCGCGGCAGGAAGATCGCGCCGGGCGCAATCTCACGTCCGGCGATCGTGATCGCATCGTCGATTACGCGCGCGACGCCGCCGTCGTTCAGGTAGCGCGACACCGCGCGCCAGCTCTCGAACGAGGGCGGCAGCACCCAGCCATAGGACGCCGCCGCCGATGCGGCAGGCGACGATGCGGCCGTCGATGCGGTGAACGACGGCGCGGTCATCGGCGTCCCTGCAGGCAACGCGCTCCACGCCGCATCGGGCGTCCGCCGCGCGCTGTGTGCCTCCACGCCGTACGCGAACGGCAGCGACCATGCGCTCACGTCGTACGAGAACGTTGCGTCGAGTGTGACTTCCGGCTGCAGCAGCGTCGCGGCGAGGAGGCCGCGCGACTGGCGTGCACGCACGCGCCACGTTCCCGCGGGAAACTCGCGGCGGCGCTCGAAGCCGGTGTGCGGCTCCGCGTCCGCGCGGAACGCGCGACCGGCCCGCTCCACCTCGATGCCCTGCGCCTGCAGCAGCGCGACGAGTGCGCGGGCGCGTCCGCCCTCGTCGTCGAGCAGGAGGATGTCGGGCCGGTCGCGACCGATGTCCCGGTGGAACGCCGCGTAGTCGCCGAGCAGTGTACTCTTGCCGGCGGCGGCGGTCCGCAGCGTCGCCTGGCCGGTCGTGCGGTGCTGCTGCGCGCGCTGGCGGAGCGTGAGCACGGAGCCGTCCGCACGCTCATACGCCAGGCCCGCGCGGCCGCCGCCCGCCTGCTCGTACGTCATGCCGATCGCGCCCAGCAGCGATGGCCAGCTGTCGCCGTAGCCGGGATAGAAGAGGTCGTACGACTCGCCCGTGAAGTAGGGCCAGCCGTGCATGTCGAACGCCGCGGCGTTCGCGGCGCCGAAGCGCTCACCCCACGCGAGCACGTGCGGCGGGTAGTTCGGGTTGATCGGCTTCGCCGCCGGGAAGAAGAAGTACGTCGCCTCCGGGCTCATCTCGTGGAAGTCGACGTGCACCTGCGGGTTCCAGCGCGGCCACGTCGCGAGCCGCATGCGCGTCTCCTGCTGCGTCAGCCACGTCCAGTCGCGGTTGAGGTCGAACAGGTAGTGGTTGAAGCGGCCGCCCGGCCACGGCTCGCGGTGCTCGCGCGCCTCGGGGTTCGGGTTCGGCGTCGCACTTCGCGCCTGCCGGTACCACTGCACGTAGCGCTCGCGTCCGTCCGGATTCACCGCAGGGTCGATTACGACGATGAGCGAGTCCAGCACCCCGGCCACTTCCGGTGCGTCGCGCAGCAGGTCCCACATCGTGTAGAGCGCGGCCTCGCTCGACGACGACTCGTTGCCGTGCACCCCGTAGGAGAAGTACACGACCGCCGGGTTCGTCGCCGCGATCTGCCGCGCGCGCTCCGCACTCGTCTCGGGGCGCGTCAGCTCCGCGTTCGCGGCCAGGATCCCGTCCAGGCGGCTCAGGTAATCGGCCCGGCCGATCACGAGCTGCACGAGCGGCCGCCCCTCCACCGTCTCCCCGTAGCGCTCGAGGCGGGTGCGGTCCGGTGCGGCCGCGACGAGCGCGTCGACGTACCGGAGAATCGACGCGTGGTCCGTGAAGCGCTCGCCCAGCTCGTAACCCAGCACGTCCGCGGGCGATGGCACCTGCTGCGCCGCCGCCGGCACGTTCAGCAGCAGGGCGGCCGCCACCGCCGTCAGTGTAGTCATTCGCATGCGTCGTTCGTTCCTGCGGTGAGGTGGGAGTCGCGGCAACGTACCGGGCCGGCGGGCGCTTGACAACGCGCGCGCGTGACGCCGACCTTTTCCGCCCCCTGATCCCGGAGCCTGTACCGATTCCCGTGCGTCTGTCGCGCCTGCTGCCGATCCTGCTGGTGCTGTCCGTCCCCGCGTGCGACCGCCGGGGCGAGCAGGCACCGATCCCGGACGAGACGTTCATTCAGGTCATGGTCGACCTGCGCCGCGCCGCAGCGGCCAGCGCCGGGGACACCAGCGGGTTCGAAGCGATGCGCGACAGCATCCTCGCGGACGCCGGCGTCACCGACTCCGCACTCTACGCGTGGGTGAACGCCACAGCGGAAGATCCGGAGCGGATGGGACGGGTGTTCCGGCAGATTCGCGACTCCATGCGGGCGCGTCCGGACACCGTGACCAACTGAGGCGGCGAGCCCACCACTGGCTCGGAGATTGCACCCTTCGAACGCACCGGCATCGAGCCGGTTCGAGTGAGGCCAGGATGACGGAACTGCGGCACACGAGTGGGGAGTGCACCGGCAACTGGCGGCTGCTGGGTACCGGCCGCCAGCGCGTGATCCGGTGCGACCGCTGTGAGGCCGAGCACCCCGCCACCGCCGAAAACCGCCTCGCCGCGATCGACGAGAACTACGCCGGGATTTATCTGCGCAGGTTGGCGGCTGAAGGGGCCGCGCTGGATCCGCCGGGGCCGGGAGGGCGGTGAGGGGGACGGGGGCACGATTGGTTTACTAGCCGGTTTCGTTGAGACAACATTGTCCGTATCCCGCCTGGCGATGGTCAGCGTTCTACCCCAGCAGGCTGCGGAACCGAGGGAAGCGCGCGAACACAACCATCACTTTTGACAAATCAACCATAATCTGGTTAAATAGCGAGCCTTACCGCGGGTCACGATCCTGGCACGACGACGAACGCTCAAAATGTGTTTGCTGCCGACCGGTAGACACGGCAAGCGCTTGGCTGTGCTGCGACCGCATCGTGCTTTCGTTCACGCCCGCCGGGCTTTCACCGGCTCTCAGGTCGACAGGCCCATACAGGTCGATAACTTTCAGCGGCCCAACCCGTGGGTTCAACGGGGATGTGATGGTGACGCCCGGCGGGATGTTCCCTCCTAGAGGTCGACTCGGAAGCACCCACGCGTTACAACCCAAGTTCGAGTGCTAGCAACTGTAGCGCTGAAAAGAACAGTTGAGTAGCCGGGCCGAAGCACATCGATAATAGCAACCTTGACCACCGCTATCGGCGCCGAGACGATCTTACTGGCGGCCGGCAACCGCTAGCCGTCCGTCGCTCGTTGAGACAAACCCACAGTTCTGCAGCCTCGTGTTGAATGCGATCTGAAGACCTCACTCCCGGCGCGAGTGTCCTCCGCGGCATCCTGCCCGATGCCACGGCTCGATGGGCCGCCGGCCAATCCGGCGAAGGCGAAATCCGGAGCGCAACCCGATGAGACTTGTCCGCAACATTGGAAGTGACCGCGTTGCCGACATGGTCCGGCCGCACCTGGGCGATGGCATGTCCATCGACGCGGTGTCTCCGGCTATTTCCATATTTGGTTTCTGAATCGCCCCGGGTTTGCCGGAGGCTCCAACCCTTGAGAAATTGGAGCCATGGCAAGAGCAAAGCAGTACTCGGCGGAGGTGCGGGAGCGGGCGGTCCGGCTGGTCGGCGAGCACGCGCACGAGTATGAATCGGAATGG